>Ga0315327_10001087_pt1 | contig 13963 bp, 14 predicted proteins | sample M110032315metaG_FD_203460 | JGI IMG/M metagenome (GOLD analysis project Ga0315327, IMG submission 203460) | Ammonia-oxidizing marine archaeal communities from Monterey Bay, California, United States - M1 100m 32315 | ecosystem: Environmental > Aquatic > Marine > Coastal | place: USA: California... | reverse complement strand
GTTGGTCTCCACCCCAACAGGTCAAAGGCTTTTTTGTTGTCAGCGAGAGTTTCTTTCGGTTCTGCCACCGCATCAATGTAAACTTTTGGGCCTCCCACTATGTCGGCTAATTCATTCACAGACCTATTTTCTCCATTTCCTATATTAATAACTTCACCCTTTCCAACCTTGTCGGAGTTTGCTGATAATATATTGGCGGAAACTACATCCCCAACATAGGTAAAATCTCTTCTTTGTTCGCCATCTCCTGTAATGGTCATAGGTTTACCTTCTAGCCTTTGTTGGGTGAAGATCCCCGTGACTAAAAGATAAGCCCCTTCTGTTGCCTGATTTTCTCCAAAAACATTAAAGTAACGCAAGCTGACGGTTTCTAATCCATATACCAAGGAGAACATTCTACAGTACTGCTCCCCTATTACTTTTTGCAACCCATAAGGACTGACCGGATCAATAGGGGCTGTTTCTGGGGTTGGCAATATAGTGGCGTCACCGTAGGCCGAGGAGGATGCGCTATATACTAACCTTCTGACTCCTGCCTTGTGAGCCATCCACAGAAGATTCAGTGTTCCGCCTACGTTTGTGTCATTAAATGAATGAGGGTTAACAATAGATGGTTGAACTCTTGCCAAGGCAGCTAGATGAAAAATAGTATCTACTCCGTCCATTTCTTTAATAACTTGATCGAAATACGTAGGATTCTTTGGGCTACAACCATTTAGGTCTGCCAATATAAATTTAGCATCAGGGTTAAGGTTTTCTTTTTTGCCTGTTAAAAGATTATCAACGACAATAACTTCATGGCCTAACCCAACTAATCTGTTTACTATATTGCTGCCTATAAAGCCAGCTCCGCCTACAACCATATATTTCATTGCTCTCTCTCCGCTAAACGATTAAATAAAAAAACAAAAGCTTTGGCTGCGCAGTCCGGAATTACTCCGTTTCCAAGGGCTTTAAGGCGCTCCAGTCTTCGGATAGTTGGGTCCACATTAAAGAGGGAATCTCCGACTTGACGAACCTGCTCAGCATTAGGCTCTCCACCCAATTCGGATTCAGGACTCCGCTTCTCCCCTTTGATCCCAGATCCCTCCTCAGGGTCGCATCCTTCGGTCTGTAGGTTCCCACATGATCGCTGGCTTGAGGGGTTGACCATTTTTTCGCTTCCTGATTGAGAATCTTCCCCCCCTTGCTTTTTTTTCTGCTTCCCGGATTTCCGGCTCTTGGGGTGGGCCAAGACAACTCTTGGTTCTTCCCATTCGTTTTGAGCGTCTCTTGGTCTTGATGGCCATTCGTTTGACAAAAAACTTCCACTTCCAATCTCCTCTTTGGATTCCCTAAGTTTATCTCTTTCTGTGATGGCCCATTCGCACTTGACACCCTTGCGGTGGGCCAAGAGCCAGACACGCTTCCTCCTATGAGGAGCGAAGACTTCCTCCGCGCTAAATATTCCGACCTCAACTGTATAATCCAACTCTTCCAGTCTTTCGATGCAGTGGCCAATAACAAGCCCCCCTCCGGGCATTTTGGCAGAGAGCAGTCCTTCGACGTTTTCTGCAAAGAGCCATCCCGGTTGCATAATTTCAACTCCGTCTGATATGATATCGAAGAGCCATCTTTCATCTTTGACTCCTTCTCTTTTTCCGATACTGGAGACTGGTTGGCAGGGCCAACCAAAGGTAAGAATTCCTTCACCCATGATTGGACGAAACTCTTCCCACGGGAAGGTATTAACATCCGAGAACAAAGGGCATGGCTCCAGCAATCCTTCTTCCATCTTCGAGAGAAGGAGGGAGCAGAGGAAGGTTTCCCTCTCCACCATAGCGACGCAGCGAATATTTTCGAGCACTTTTCCGATTCCAATTTCGATCCCGGAATATCCGGTGCAAAGCGATATAGTAGGGATGATGGAAGGAATATTGGTTGACTCTTCATTGTTCGTCATTAAAGTAGTCTATCACCGATAAACCTTTGTCGTCAATATAATAATCCGCAGAAAGTTTTATTCCACACCTAAGTTTATGAAACTTCAGCCCCCAGCCGATAAGCTGAGAATATGTTCGGGCTAACCAATTGATGCCTGTTTCGGAACCTCTTGCTGTATCGATAATAATGAAATTCCCTTGTTCGTATAGTTCGTTGACTTTTTTAATTCTAGACTCGTAAGGATATGATGACATGTAATCTGTTTTTTCGCCTATCTTAATATAGCATAGAGTATCGTCTAGGTCAAAGCAATAAGTTTTTTTATCCATTGTATTCGCACTCTCCCAAATGTATTGTTGTGTGGCAATTGGGACAAAGAAGCATTAAATTTTCATTCAGGCTAGACCCGCCCTCTGATTTAGGCTTAATGTGGTGAACTTGAAGAATGTTATAATTCTTGTGTTCGCATTTTTCGCATTGAGCCCCTCTTAGTTTGGCCAACCTCTCCTTTAACTTGTTGCCTCTAACCGAAGTATTTTTTCCTTTTTTTGAATTATATCTAGCTCCCTTCCGGCTCTTGTCCGCGCATTTTCTTGAACAATTTTTTTGATTCCCTCCTGCCTGACCGAGAAATTCTTTGCCGCATTCTGGGCATTTTTTTTCATTTGTCCTCTGGGATTTGCCATTGCATGCTCTACTGCAAAATACCAATCCAGCCAACAACTGAGAAGGCCTTCTGTATATCCTCTTTTTGCAAAGCGAACAAGAGCAGTTCGGCTTCCTTCTTATTTTAGGTCTTTTTTTTCGCATTAAAGAGATGCTCTCCCTTTATCGATGAGCCAATCCATTTCGGGACGATCAACTAATTCGTTTCGACTAATGGAGGCGGGGATAACAAAGGGATTTACACCAGATCTCTTCATCTCGTGAAGTAAAGCATGACAATCTTTAGGGAAACACGTTCCCCCAAACCCTCTTTTCCCGTCAATTCCAGGAACTAAGGTATGCCCTCCTCCGATTCTGGAATCGGCAGAAACCAAGGATCTGACTTCTTCATAATCAATCCCCTTTTGCCTGCAATAGTCTTCAATCTCATTGAAGTAAGACACCTTTACGGACAAGAAAACATTCTTTGTATATTTAATTAACTCCGCAGCATTGATCGAGCATTTGAATAACTTCTTATTTTTAACGTCAGAGGCGAGAAATACTTTCTGAGTAAGGTCAAAAAGAGAATCGTCTTCTGTGCCGAGTATCCATTGCTCGCAATTAATGAAATCCTCTTTCCAGTTTCTTTCTGTTAAGAATTCAGGCATAAATGAGATGCCTAATTTTTCAGAAGTCCCAGGCGGAACTGTAGATCTTAGTATTATCCATTTCTGATTATCAACTAATCTAATCCTAGAGACAACAGATTCGACTATGTCGAGGTGACATTCTCCATTTTCTGACATTGGAGTGGGGACCGCAATAAATATGATTCCACTATCCATAACGAAGTCGTTAAACGACATGCCCTGTGGTTCTACCTTGGTCGGGTCTATGTCCCAAACCTTTACATTTACATTTGGCCTAAGCATTGTCATCGCCCTTCCGACGAACCCATTGCCTACGACCCCTATTGTCAGAGATTCCATTAGCCTAATTACAGGTTAATAAAGCGTTTGGGATGCTTATTTTGTTTTTTTTATCCCTACACTAAATCCAAAAAAGGGGCTAAGTGTTTTTAGAATATAGAGTATTTGTCGCCTTTAGGTTCATAGTAACTAGCCAAGCTGGATTCCACTTTCTTTTCGATTAACTCTCGAGGTTTATGTCAATACACTTAATGTTTTTTAAAAAAGATTTTTCAGATGCTAATAATATTTTCGATATGTTTTTATTGAATAATTCTATTCCGTTATCGTACCCGCATTTTTCAGTCACATGTTTGTGCGCCAATTCCGTTTTATCTTTTAAAGCTTTTTCGTCCTTGATGTAATATTTTAATTTCCTGATAATTTCATCGGATGTCATCGCTTCATTTAACTCAATGATAAGTTCTTTGTTGTCAGACCATTCCGAGGGAATGTTTCCCGCTACAGCAGTGTTGCAAGCTGGGACTTCAAGGTATTTTTTAATGAGACAATCCCTCTTGGACCTAGTTGATATTCCTATTTTAGATTTATTTATCTCTCTAGCTAAGGATTCTCCTTGCGTTGGGTTGTGGCCGTGGTATCCCCCGAATGGAATATGCTTCACATTTAGATCCGAAGCTAATATTAAATCAAATAATCTCTTCCTGAATGGATAAATAGCCTCCTCTGTAGAACCATAAAGAATTATATCATATTCTTTGGGAAGATTATAATCTTTAAATGTGTCTAAATTTATAAAATGAGGATAGTCTAGATATTCAGTATCGCTTGGAAGCTTTGACTGGATAAGGCTGAAGTCATCGTTTTTGCAATGATTGAAAACATAATCAAACCCTCCTAGCTTGAAAGAGTTGAAGATATATTCCGGGTAGTGCATGTCCTCAATTATTAAGGCCTTGCTGCAGTCGTAGGAGTCTAAATTTTCAACTATTAATCTATCGTGTTTAAAGTTTTCGGCATGAATTATTAAATTCGGCTCAAATCCTAATAGCTCGACCAGGCTCCTAATGTCAATCCCTCTCTCCGTTATTCCATCTCCAGGGTAAGCCAAATGGATATCCTCTGTAAAAATCCTTTTGGGAGATGAATCTTCGGGCAAATCAATCTTGGGCAAAGATAGCGAAGAAGCTGAGGTTAAGCATTCGATGAAGTTATATCTATTGTTTCCGACTATTCCCCTCATTTGCCCTAAGTCAGCCAAGAATAAAACGGACTTCTGGGTATGACGAGGAGGTCTTTGATAGGAGGGGCTGGAAAATATTTTCACCGCAAGGTATTCCCCGTCATGGTTTTCATTCCACCTTTCATCAAACGGAGATCCTCCAAACTTTGCAGAAACATCCTCCCTTATTTTATTCAAATGAGGGTGTCCTAGGTATTTTTTGCATAAAAAACGAATCAAGTCTAACCCTTCCGGAAGTTGCCCTGAATTCATAAGACTGACCGCATATTGTACGGTACTATTTAAGTCCAAATCATGTTTAAATGCCTTAACCCATGAAGCGGATGGAGCTGCCTGCCGGAGGTTTGATGTTCTTCCTAGGGATGTGTACCTCGGGTCATCCTGGAATACTACCGAATCATGATTGTGAACTATCTTGAACCCATTGTCTCTGCATCTTTTGGAAAAATCAGTATCTTCATTATGCTTTCCTTCCTTATAATCAGAAAGGTTTTTCATTGTATATTGATTGCAATACTTGATTTCATCATATTTAACTTTATCAAAAACATTGCGTTTCATTATCCACCCACCGTTGCTCATATAAAGAAAGTCGCTTTCTTCTTCCGGGTCTAAAATGCTATGTCCCTTGATTGGGCATTGGTAACTCGCGTGATCCCAGCCCCTTGTTCCGTCTGGGTTTCTGATTTGGCATGTCAATATATCGAACTCTTTACTGAACTCTTTCATCCCCTGATACCAATAAGGAGAAAGAATCATGTCTTCATCTAATGGGCATATGTAGGATTTAGTCGCGACTTCGCACCCTCTATTTCTCTTGAACGAAGGGTTGGTTTCTTCTTGGGGTGATGTCTTGATATGCTTAAATTCCTCAACTCCCCCCGAAGCTAAAACCTCATATATGTTATGGCTGTTTTCTTCAACATCAATGTTTCCCCCAACCAAAACAATCTCAAAATCGGGAATATTGTTGTTGAGTATAGACTTTATGCACGACACAGCCTTCTGCTCTCTGCCGTCGCAGGTAATTATAACGAAGCTTATATCCATGACTATATGTTAAAGACAACCTGTGGTAAAATCAAGTATTTAAAAAAACTTGACATATCTCCGATCCTACTTATAATTATATGAATTATATTCCTTTTGATTTATTATTCCCATAATTTAACCTTATACCTTAGTTCCTTATGTATACCAAAGGAATAAATAAGAATATAAAAAAGATAAAATAGAACAAAAAAATATGGTTTTTCTATAAAACCATATGTTTTTTGTGGGTTCTATAGAATAAAAAAAATAATTAAAAAAGGATTAAAACTTGACAATATTCTATTTTATTATATAATTATGAGATATGTTGGTCCGAAACTTAGATTCAGAAGAGAAAAATATATTTCATGTCGCTTGCTCTAATTGGGAAAGCGTGGTTCTTGCCAATAGCCCAGAAGAATCCGCATCCATAGCTTTTAAAAAAGCAAAAGAGGATATGGGTAAGGATCTTTTTATAGCTCCAAGTATGGTAGTGGTAAACATAACCGAATCTTGTTCAACATTCGATATTGATTCCAATACTTCCATTATGTATACCCCTGAAATTATGGCTGACGCCGGTTATCATATACTTTCCAAAACATATGATGAAATCGTCAAAAACCAAACCGAAGACAGTTCTATAAATGAAATTGAAAATTAATTTAAAAAACAATCCCACCGGAGAAGATGGGAAAATAGCTCACCCTTCCAACAAGGGGGACGCCGGTTATGACTTATATGCTTCTAGTGGACCAATAATAAATGGAGCAGTCGTAATTTCTGATTTTTATAGAAACATATCTTACATAGAATACGACACGAACATCAGTTTGGACATTCAGAAAAAGAAAGATGAATATTCCTTTTTTTCCTTACTATTTCCTAGGTCAAGCATTAGTAATTATAACTTGATTATGTCCAACTCCGTAGGAGTTATAGACTCGGGATACCAAGACACAATAAAGGTTAGATTTAAATACGTAATTCAACCGGAAGATATATATCTTCTAGAAGAGAAAGAGAATGATTCCGTTAAGTACCCCACGGTAAAGGTCAATATGGATAAAATTTACAAAAAAGGAGACAAGATAGCTCAATTGGTTTTCTCAAAACACGAACATCCTGATTTTTTAGACCATGAAATATTAAAAGAAAATCAAAAAGAAAGAGGATTGGGTGGGTTCGGGAGTTCGGGGGAATGATAATAGGTATATGTGGAGCAGCGGGTAGCGGTAAGGATACATTCTTTTTGGTTGCTCAAAAAATAATAAAAGACGCTAGGAGATTCGCATTTGCAGACGAATTGAAAAAGGAGTGCAATGATTTGTTGTCCGAAAATGTAGGCATATCCTCATTTACTGATTGCCCGAAAGAAAAAGAAATGATAAGGCCCTTGCTAGTATATTACGGAACCCATATCCGCAGAAAATTAGACCCAAATTGCTGGGTGAATAAAATAAAAAAATCAGTAATAAGCTCTGATAGAAAAAAACAAACGGCATTCATAACCGACGTAAGGTATCCCAACGAACTAGAATGGATTCATTCCTCCGGAGGCAAATGTATATTCATCAATAGAGAAAAAATTCTTGACGCCAATCAAGAGGAAAAGGAAAACAATAAGATTTTGGTTAATCTTTGTGATCATGCCATAACATGGCCAACAGTAGGTAATAAAAAAATAGACGACTTAACTCCTATTGTTAGGCCAGCCCTAAAACAACTAATGCCATGACTATAAGAAAAGAAGACAATGATTTAGTATCTGAAATCAAGAAAAATAAAAACGTAGAGGAAAACCTAGGGGAACTTATTAGTAGGCATGCTCCTTTGTTCCACGATATAATTAACAAATATATTCCCTCCGATTGTTCTTTCTTGCACAAGGAGGATATATCTAATGATATAGGTTTTATTTTTTTTGATTTTGCCAAGAAATACGACGCAAACAGAAATACTAAGTTTTCCACTCATTTAGCAAACCAAGTTAGGTGGATGTGCCTCAACCTATACAACAACAACAAGAAGAGAATGTCCATACAAATAGACGATATAGAAAAATCAAATGTTTTTAAGTCTAAATCCAATGTTATAGAGGAAGTCTCCAAGAAGGAAACGTTTTCGAACATAATAAGAGAAATAGAGTCTTGCAAAGACAAAAGGATAAAGAAAATATTCTTGATGAGATACATAAACGGAAAGACAAATAAAGTAACACCTTGGAGAAAAATCAGTAAAAGTCTTGACTTAAGCATACAAGGTTGTATAAACTTACATAATGGTTTTATTGGTAAACTTCAAAAAAAGGGAGTAATTAAAGATGTATAGTAAGTTAGTTTGTGTCGGAGGGTTAATACAGGACCCCTCATTTTCGGAAAGGGGCGACAAAATTGTCACTTCATTTGTTTTGGCTTTAAATGGCTTCAATGATGATGATACTGTCTTTCTTGATGTGGAATGTTGGGGTAAAATTGCTACAATATGCAATGAAAGACTATCCAAGGGCAGTCGAATACTAGTGGAAGGAACATTGAGATGCAACAGATGGGTGGGTAAGGACGGAAAGAAAAGAGCAGACATCTACTGCACCGCGTCTACCGTTAAGTTTTTAGACAAAAAGAACACGGAAGAAGATGGTCCACCGGTGACGAAAAGACCCTCGGCAAGAGAGGAGCCAGATGCTGTTCCAGCCGACATTGAAGAAGAATCCGAATTTGATCAATTTATATTTTAATGGATTCTATTATATTTGAAGCTCCTTTCAACTCCCTTTCCTTTGGGAACGTTTCTTTCAACTTAGCTAGGGAAATGTTCAAGAAGGGAATGTCCGTGTCTCTGTTTCCTTTTAAGAATAGCTTTGACTTTTCAGCATTTGCCGACAAGCTAGACCCTTCCCTTAAGGAATGGCTAGAGGAATCTACTAACAGTAGGTTTGATAATTACAAAAAAGACACACCATGTCTTAAGGTTTGGCACATCAATGGTTCAGAACAAAGACTATCTAAAAACAGTTTCCTGTATAGTTTTTACGAGCTGAACTCCCCAACTCTTACAGAATGTATTCTCCTCAACAGTCACGACCACACCTTTTTCAGTTCCTCTTACGCTTCCGGGGAATTCAAGAAATCAGGTTGCGATAATACTTCTTTCGTTCCCTTGGGCTTCGATGTAGACTTTGAACCTAACGAAGGGAAAAGATTGGATGATAAAATCCATTTCGGCTTAATCGGCAAATGGGAAAAAAGAAAACATACTGCCAAAATAATTCAAACGTGGGTGTCTAAATATGGAAATAACAATGATTATCAGCTAACTTGCTGCGTAGTTAATCCTTTTTTAGAAGAGAAGAAGATGAATGAATTAATCTCAAAAACCCTTTCGGGCAAAAGATTTAGCAATATTAACTTCATCAATAGATTAAAAACAAATTCAGAAGTAAACAGCTTGCACAACGCAATAGATATTGATCTTAGCGGGGCTAGTGGAGCAGAAGGCTGGAATCTCCCCTCTTTTAATTCTACAGCCAAAGGCAAATGGAGCATAGTTCTTAATGCCACAGGCCACAAAGATTGGGCTAACGAGGAAAACTCCATACTTATGCAGCCTTCGGGTAAAACTTCTGCATATGACGGAACCTTTTTTCAAGAAGGGAGCAAGTTTAATCAGGGAGAAATTTATGATTTCTCAACAGACGACTTGCTCAATGCTATGGATATCGCAGTATCAAAAGTAAAGAATAAAGAAGAAAACAAAAAAGGCCTTATGTTAAAGGATCAGTTTTCATACGAAAAAACTTTGGATAAAATATTATCTGAGATGGAATCCTTGGTGTAACTTTTTTAAATAACAAACTTGGCGAGGACCTCGAAAATGCCAGCATATTTATACCAACACCCAGAGACAGAAGAAGTTAAAGAAATCATCCAAGGGATGAACGAAGACCATGAATTCATAGACGAAGATGGAATTAAGTGGAATAGATTATGGTCCTCCCCTCAATTGAACACTGAGGCGGGAATAGACCCATGGAGCAAGAATGATTTTCTGGATAAAACAAAAGACACGAAAGGGAATATGGGGGACCTGTGGGATAGGTCTAAGGAGATGTCTGAATCTAGAGCTAAAGAAAATGATGGAGTAGACCCGGTAAAAGAAAAATATTTCAAAAAATACTCGAAAGAAAGAATGGGAGCTAGGCACCCCGATCAAAAGAAAGTATATGAAAACCATCAAATGAAGGTGGAGTATTAGTGCTAAATGAAAGCAGATAGAATACAAAACCAAATTAAAGAGTTCCTAGCGGGCATGCCATGCAATAACCTGATTATTCCCGACTGTCAATCATTGAGAGATCAGATGAATAAAGACCTCAGTTCTAACCCTGGGGGTTGCACCTCTTGTAGGAAAGCAGCAGTCAAAAGAAAATACAAGCAAATTATTTTCAATTCTTTAAAAAACATTCCCGATGCCGAATGACATTTTTCTTTATGTCCTTGGTTTTTTAATTACCCTTAATCTACTAACCGTTTGGATTGAAACAAACTTTTCCGTAAATCTTCTTAAGTCCTTAAGATTAATAAAAAAGGATATTTACTTAAGGGAAGAGCTTGAAGAGCACCTAACAAACAACTGGGGTCACGTAGGGGAATTGTTGGTTTGTCCAATTTGTTTTGCAACCCACCTATCTTGGATTGTTGGGCTTATTATTTGGCTAATTTGCCAGAATAACTTATGGGCAATTCCTGCCGGTATGTTTTCTTGGCCCGGAATGGCTTATATCACGTTAAGATTTGCACGTCGTTCAATTTAGCCCCAACAGAAAAGAAAGAAGCGTCAAAAAACAAATCCTCTCCAGAGGTGGTTTGGGTCGAAGTATGGAAAGTCAGATAGTCATGCCCTAAATCCTCAGGCTCTGACGCGTCTTGGAACTCCCAGTACGTGTTCAGGTCGCTCCATGTTATTCTCTTGGACGTTGGATTGTAAGAGCCCAGAGAGGATAAGGGAGAAGTTGCATCGTCGGAATACCACCCAAGGGATCCGTCATCAAATACCTTGATGTAATAAATAGAGCTTCCGCCGTCTTCACTGACGTGGTAATTCATATTGGGGGTGTCCGTCATTGTTATATCCAAATAATAGGATGTATCGTACCATGATCCAATTAAGTTATAACCCAAGGGAAGCCTTCTTTGAAATTTGATTTGATTTGATTCGGCATAATGTCTAATCCTAAACCAGTCTCCCGCAGAATATGAAATTAAATTATTAAAAAATGGGTTATATACATCAATCCCTCCATCTCCTCCAAGATTCATCAGGTGGGGTTGGTCAACTCCAAAATCGGAATCTGCATATACAAGCCCTACCTTAATTGATCTATCTGCTTGCGCAACTTGAAACTGAACATACCCGTCGGAATTCCCTCCTATAAATTGGACGGAAGAAGCTCCTGCATTATAACCAGAAACTCCACTTATTTTTTCAATTCCCCCTCCGGTATATGTTTGCATAGTTCCTCCGGATACTATTGTTTGGTGCAACAGTACGGAGTTCACCCTTTGGGATCCTTTTAAAACTAAATGCATTCCTTGAGACCCGTTAGAGGATAAAGCTATCTTAGTGTCTGGAGCTACATTAACTAAATTATTTCCGGGGTTTAACCTTACTTGCATATCAGAGGAATCCCCAAAGCTAGGAGACCATGAAAACATATAATCCCCAGCAGGAAGAGAAACGGGTTGTTTAATTTGTATATCCCCTCCTCCGTCTTGCCCTAAAATGCCTTGGTCTAATAGGTCTGCATCATAAGTATAAAGACCATCATATTCCCATTTATCAAAAATCTTTTCGTTTATTACGGATAATTGCCCCACGTGCCTATCCGCATGTTCAGTGCTTAGGGTCAAAGTCGTAGGTGCAGCCGACCCTTCTTCTATTTCAAATAAAGCAGAATCATTAAGAGTAATCATTTTTGCGGTGGAAAGCCCGCTGCCACTCCAATTTACGGGATTGTCAAAAGATATTTTTATATCACCACTATTAGAATCCAGTCGGGTTGGTACAACTAAATACCTCCCTGCGGATATGTTTATATCTTGCGAAACAGAAACTGGGCCTGCTTCTCCTTTTAGTCCTTCTGCTGCATTATCTGAAATCAATTCTGGAACACCTGAAGAAATTTCCCAGCCAGACCGAATGGACTGTCCGTTGGCCGTAACATCTTCAAACACTACTGAGGACGGGTTGGTACCATCGGAGGAAACACATAACCCCATGTAAGCACTGCCGTCCATTGCTATGTTTTGAGTGCCAATTTGAACCCAATTGGATCCATCGCTAGAAACATATCCAGTAAACGAATGGATATCTCTTACTAGTTTTACCCAATAAGGTGCAGATGCTCCTGCCGTCCAGTTTGACTGGCTTGTCCCGCCATCGTCTATAGCTCTATACGAAAAAGAAGATCCGTTATTTTGAGAAAGTACCATGTGAGCCGTCTTGGACCCCTCTGCCAGCGTCTCCCTCATCATAACTCCTGCCTTTGCCCATGTGTCTCCTCCTGTTTGAGATACTACTTTTGCTACGATTTCCGCAGAACTAGACAACGGAAGATGGGCATAATGAAAGTTGTCGGCGTTGCCTCCTATATTCCCAGCCCCTAAGACTGCAAATTTCCCAAACCCATGCGTAGCCGTTCCTTGTGACCCCGGCGAACCGACATCTCTACTTTCCCACAAACCAGCTAAGGCAGGATTGTGCTCAAATGTTCCGTTAATGACATGCTCAACTCCTCCTACGTAATTAGAAAAATCTCCATTATCTAATTTATTTCCAGTTAATGATATTTCTGTCAAATTCTTCCAGGCGACAGGGACAGAAGTAGAAACCGATGGAGAATCCAACCAACTTATTCCTTTCTTGGATAAAGTAGATCGCGTTATTCCTTTTGTTAATCTATAACTCATTACATAATATACCAGTTTAATCTATCTGTGAATAGTTGCGTTAAGGAATAATCATTATCTAAATTTAAAGTTGATTCCCCGTCTATGCTTTCTCCGTATTTGCCTTGAACCACAATAGGATTAGAGGTTGCGTTCCCTCCAACATCTTTAATCGAAAACATTTGTCCAGAATTTAATTCGGTAACCTCGGGCAAGGTAAGAGAGCATCCTTTTACTGACTCGATTTCCGGGGAATTGGTATCAACACCAATAACTGCATCTGTTTTTAATATTTGATAAGAAACATCAGAGACCTTGACGAAGCTATCAGGAAGAAGCCTTGAGTGCTCTATATAAACCCCACTTGAGAAATAAAAACTAATACTATTATCCGGGGCCGCCACCAAGTGAGGGTCCTTTCCATCTGTTAAAATAATGGATCCATCCTCCACCCCTACTTCAGTTGATGATTGTATGACAATATCCCCCGGGCTCTCTATGTTATCAGCTGTTATTGTTTTGGCTTCTATATCTCCATCTACTTGCAGGTTTGATCCAGTAAAATAAACTCCCCCCTCAAATGCTAATGTTAGGCTTTTGTCTGGGGCTGGGAAAAGATCAGGATCCCTACCGTCTGTCATTACCATTGATCCGTCTTCACCTATAATATCTTCTAGGCTGGTGATTGAATCCACTTCCATCGTTGTGGTTTTTATTATTCCTTCCACATTCAGCCCTGCTCCAGTGACGTAAACTCCACCATCAAAATCGAATGTTAAACTTTTGTCTGGAGCTACTATCAAGTCAGGATCGCTTCCATCGGTTATAACCATTGATCCGTCGACACCACTTATATCTCCACTTATTTTAATATCCGACGTTACTATACCGTCATGAAAAGACTTTACTCCGCTTACTAGTTGGTCTGTTTCTAGTAAAACAGCAGTATCAGTTAAATCTATTCCCTCGATTTGTTCATCAACATATCCGCTCAATAATAAATCTTTACCCACGGCAAATCCTGTAAGATAGCCACTGATGGCATCGTCGCGAGTATTAACATAACCACTAAGTTCAAGGTCTTTAGCGACAGCGAAACCGGTAAGGTAACCACTGACGGCATCATCACGGAGGTCAACGTAACCGCTAAGTTCGGTGTCCTTGTTGGCGTTGTCGTCAACGTACTGGGAGAGGACACCACTAATGTCCTTGGCGTAACCACTGACGGCATCGTCGCGGGT
>Ga0315327_10001085_pt1 | contig 13968 bp, 10 predicted proteins | sample M110032315metaG_FD_203460 | JGI IMG/M metagenome (GOLD analysis project Ga0315327, IMG submission 203460) | Ammonia-oxidizing marine archaeal communities from Monterey Bay, California, United States - M1 100m 32315 | ecosystem: Environmental > Aquatic > Marine > Coastal | place: USA: California... | reverse complement strand
TGCAAGCGACTCAAAGGGATCGCCTCCCTTGGCGATCTGAACCAATGGCTCAAGGAGAAAGCCGGCCGTGCAGGCGAACCGCTCTTCATGAGCGAAACCGATCTCACGCCAGTAAGCGACGAACCCATCGACCTCGCAGCCTTCCCGGAAACCGCTCGACTCGAAAACGCCGCCCTCCCCATCGTCTACCAATACAAGCCAGGCGAAGCGAACGACGGCGTCACCCTCAAAGTCCCCTACGCCAAAGCAAAAGCGCTCGACGGCCCTATGCTCGATTGGCTAGTGCCCGGCCACCTGGAGACCAAAATCCTTCATTTGATCAAAGCGCTCCCCAAAGACCATCGGCGACCCCTCCAACCGCTCGCTGAAACCGCCACCGAGATCTCACGGAAACTTCGCCCCACTCACAACAGCCTGTGCCAATCGCTAGCCGAGTATCTCAAAAATCACTACGCTATTGAAACCTACGCAAGCGATTGGAATGAAGAAGCCATTCCAACACACCTCCAAGTTCGGATCGATGTACACGACTCAAAAGGGCAAACCATCATCGAAGGCCGTTCCGCGAAAGCCGTTCAAGACGCTCTACGCGAACACGAATCAAAAGCGCCTCAAGGTAATCAGGGACAGGTCGAGGCCATTTGGAAAAAAGCCCGTCAGCAATGGAACCGCCCCATCGACGGACTCGACCAGCTCGAACCCCAATCTGAGAAAATTCAAATCGGCGAACACAACGGAGTCCCCATCTTTGGGTATCCCGCCCTGTGCTTCTTCGGAGACCAACTAAAACTCTCGATTTTTAAAACGCCTACCGAAGCGCAAGTAGCCAACAAATCCGGCATTGGCGCCCTCATCGAATATGAGCTGCGACGGGAACTTGCCTGGATCCAAGAAGACCTGCGCGACTTTTCGAAGCTCGGCCCCGTCGCAATAGCCTTCGCCCCGCTCGATGATTTGAAACAACAAGGGTTCGTTCATATGAAGGGACTCCTACGCACGCATGGGATCAACACGATCGACACCAAGGAAATCACCCGAATAGTCGGCAAAGCCAAAACCGACGCTCGAGGCCTTACCTATAAACTCATCGATCTGATTAAAGCGACCCTCGATGCCCGCCAATCTCTCAAGATCAAAACTAATCTGCCGACCGACCTTCAAGCGGAAGTCGATCGTCTCGTCCCTGCTGATTTCATAGTCCGCACCCCTCACTGGGCCCTAAAGCGAATTCCAACCTATCTTAGAGGTATCGAACTTCGCTCCCGCAATCGACAAACCGACCCCCAACGAGACCAACGCCGCCAAGAGGAAATCGATGCCCTTAAATCCCGCCTTAAATCCCTTTTCGCTCCCCAAGAAACCATCGAAGAAATATCCTGGACCATAGAAGAATACGCACTCTCCCTTTTTGCTCAAAAACTCGGCACAGCATTCCCCGTCTCGGCCAAACGCATCAGCGAAAAATTCACCAAAGCCGGAGCGGCTCCTGCAGCCTTCCCCAAAAACCTGAAAGCTCAACCAGCCAAAGCCGTTCCCAAAACCACTGGCGACAAGCCAACTCAATCCGACCTCCAAAAGCTCCAGTCCTTCTTTAATAAATAGCCAGGATCGTAACCAACTTTACCCTACAACCTAAAAACAATAAAGCCGCCCCTGCTAAGCGGCGGCTCCCAATCGAGTGCTGCTGCAAAATTATGACTTCATGAGAAATCAAAATTCGTCTGAATTCAAACGATTTTCGATATCCGATAATCAAAGAGCGGAAATGAAGAAATAGTTAATTTTTCTGAACCTATTCATCCCATAATTGAGCTAGCTTTTCAGAGATTCTCACAATCTACGTAGAGCTGCGAAGTTATATCAAGCTCGAATGACCCAGCACGGCACAAGCGCTGGCCCTAGAGGTTACATTTTCCGAACCCGCCGCCGCCTGGCGTTTCGATCTCTATCGATTCTCCCGCCTCCAAGGAAAAAGACTGATTCCCAGACAATGGAATTTGGTTTCCTACACAGTCTATCTTCCACTGTTTCCCAACATCCCCTGGCGCACCACCTGCAACTCCGTACGGAGCGATTTTACGATGCTGCATGAGCATCGAAATCGTTACCGGTTCCAAAAACCGAATACGCCTCCGAACACCATCTCCTCCCGAGTGGACTCCTTTACCCCCTGAACCACAGCGGATTTCAAAACACTCCAACCTAACCGGAAAGCGGTACTCCAAAATTTCGGGATCCGTGATAGCCGTATTCGTCATATGCGTATGAACAGCGCTAGCGCCCGATCTATTTGACGTTGCACCCTCGCCTCCTGCTATCGTCTCGTAGTAGCTCACTCGCTCATTACCGAAGATTACATTATTCATAGTTCCTTGACTGCAAGCCGCCAACCCGAAGGCCCTTAACAAGGCATCGACGATACGCTGGCTTATTTCCACGTTCCCCGCGACAACCGGCGGACAATGGGCCGGATCCGGATCGAATCGCGGATTCAGCATTCCCTCAGGAATCCGAATATCCACTACATCCAAAAATCCCTCGTTTAGCGGTATTGATTCATTTGCTAACAATCGCAAAGCGTAAATCGTCGCGCTCGTGACGATTGCAGGCGTCGCATTGTAGTTCGACGCTTGCATCGCCGCGCTCCCCGAAAAATCGACCAACCACTTCGAATCGGATCGATCTATTCGAACAACGATCTCCGCTCCGTTATCCAAGCGCTCGACCACATTTTCATCTGAGAGAGACAAATTCTCCAACGACGTCCGCAAAGCCAACTCAGCCCGAGTTTTCAGTCCCGTCATGAAATGGCTTATTGTGTCCGATCCTTCTCGAAGCACCAATACCCCTAACTCGCGTTCCCCAAACCGAATTGACGCCAACTGCGCCGCCAAGTCCGAAAGATTCTCCTCCAAACGACGAGTCGGATAAGATCCCCTAATCAAAATCTCGGTAATACCCTTCCAATCAACTTCGCCATTCCGAACCAAATAAGTCGGAGCAATCACGACGCCTTCTTCTTCAAGCGATTGAGCATTCGGCGGCATCGACCCCGGCGAGATCCCGCCCAGTTCAGCATGATGCGCACGATTCGCAACATAGCCAACGCACCGACCGTCATCCGCGAACACCGGCGCCACCAAGGTCACATCCGGTAGATGGGAACCACCGAAACCGGGATGATTCGTTATCGCAACATCCCCAGGACCCAAATCAATCAACTTGCTCAAAGTTCGGACGCACACTCCGAGTGCTCCCAGATGAACGGGAATATGAGGGGCATTCGCGATTAAGTAACCATCCGCATCAAGCAAAGCACAACTATAGTCCTTACGCTCCTTGACGTTCGTTGAAAAAGCAGACCGCTCCAGTAGCTTCCCCATTTCCTCGACCAACGAAAGAAAACGATTCGTATGCAGTTCAAGCTCCACTGCTTCCAGATTAGGCCGAACCTCCTCGCCAATTGAAACGTCATCGCGAATCAACTTCAACGTTCCGAGATCCCCTACAACGGCACACCAACCCTGATCTACGAAAACCGTACTAAACCGATCCTGAACCACGACCGGTCCTTCCAATCGGTAACCAGCGCTCAAGCACTCTCGCGAACAAAACGTTCCCGAACTTTGCCCTATCTTTCCTCCTAGCTGAAACGCTTCTTCCCTACTATCCGGCTCGCGAGCCACAACCGAAACCTTAAGCGACACGACCTCAATCGGCTGATCTGGGACAAAGCCATATTGCGCCTCGAAGGCATTCTTAAAAGCGCTCTCCACGTTTTCGACAGTCCCCAGATCGATCAGCAACCCGGATTCCTGCCCCAGAAATCGCGCTTCGACTTGCGAGGTCTGAACCTCTAAACGCCTAGCATCCTCCCCTTCCTCAACCAACGCATCGGTCGCCGCCTTCGCGAGCGAGATCTCCCATGCTTTTAGCGATTCGGAGCAATCTTCGAGCAAACATAAAATTTGCCGCTCCTGAAACCCTTCGGCTCGAGCTTTCTGCAAACCGAACGCGCTCAACAGTCCTGCATCCAACGGAAAGAGTACCGTATCCACCTCTAGAATATCCGCTATCGCACAAGCATGCATTCCACCCGCCCCGCCAAATGCTACCAAGGCATGGCGTGCCGGCGAATACCCCTCGCGGAGAGAAATCCCCCGAATCGCGTCCGCCATCCGCTCATTGGCAATGCCAAGCAAGCCCAGAAGTGCGTCCGACTCTACAACCGCTTCGCCTGTGGCCTTTTCCACCGATTTGACGAGTTCCCCAAAACGCAATGCCGATGCCTCTGGAAAGACCGGTATTCCGAATTCCGAAGAATTCAGGCGCCCCAAAAGCAAATTGACATCGGTAATCGTCAGCGGTCCACCCGCGCCGTAACACGCCGGTCCTGGCGAGGCCCCTGCGCTCGCTGGCCCCACTCTCAAAGCAGATCCATCGAACCAACAAATCGAGCCTCCACCCGCCGCCACGGTCTCGATACGTAGCGCCGGAGCAAATACATGGGCTCCCCCAATCTCCTGCTCGAATTGATAGTCGAACCGGCCATCGAATCGCGAAACATCCGTACTCGTCCCACCCATATCGAATGCGATACTACGATCATAACCGGCCTGTCTACCCACGTAAGCAGCGCCCACAACACCGCCAGCCGGACCGCTTAAAAGACTGTCCTTAGGACGATACTTTCGTCGTGACACAAGCCCACCTGCGCTGGTCATTATCCTCAAAGCCTTTTCAGGCAAACCCGCTTGCACCGAATCGAGATAAGCTTCCATGATGGGGGCCAAGTAAGCATCCACGACCGCCGTTTCCGCTCGGGGCAGAAATTTTATCATTGGCGACAAGGCGCTCGATAGAGAAACGCGTTCGATACCCGCTTGCCTCAAGATCCCCTCCAAGCGCTCCTCATGATTCGGGTTTGAAAAGCTATGAAGGAGCGCAACCGCAACCGCTTCGATCCCCTCGCCAATGCACTGCTCGGCAAAAAGCCTAGCTTCCGCTTCGTCGAAGGCCTCCAGTTCTCGACCACCCGAATCCAAGCGACCGCCAATTTCGAAAACCAATGAATGCAGTGGCTCCCGTTTTCGAATACCCAGCTCGAACAGGTCCGGCCTCTGTTGATTGCCTATTCGCAACAAATCTCCAAATCCTCGATTCACGAAAAACGCGATTTTCGCACCTTTTCCCTCGAGCAAGGCATTCGTTCCGCGGGTAGTCGCAAGACGCATTTCCAAGGGAGGGAGCGCTTCATCCAACCGTTTTCCCGTCAACAGCCTCGCCGCCAATAGAGGAGGCTCTTCCGGAGACTGAAACGAACACAACATCCCAACGCAATCTTCGGGAAAATCCGTGCTCAAACGGACTACCCCTTCCCTCCCCGACCATCCAACAACCTGAATCGGTTCCGACTCAAACCCATGTAATTGTAGTTCATACCCAACGAAAAAGTCGTCTCCAGTTTCCACCGACAACTCCACTCGAGCTGCCCGCATCCCCAAACGTTCCACGATCCGTCCTCGAATCGCTCCATTCGAAAGCACCTTGGCCCGCAACTCGCTACCATCGGGTGCTCTTGCCAAACAATCCGTAAACGTTCCGCCCGTATCTATCCAAAACTGCCACATAACTAAAAATGAAAGCGAGACATCTCAATAGACCCAGTTTCGATTTCGTCGCAAATCGTTGCGCTCCATTCCTCTAGAACGCACTTTCCTCGATTAGATCCGTTTGCGTCTGCCAGAGCTTCGCGTAATGGCCATTTAATTCGATTAGCTCGTCGTGAGTACCTTTTTCGATAATTCGCCCTTTATCCAAGACAACGATTTGATCGGCTTGGCGGACGGTTGAAAGACGATGCGCGATAACCAAGGTCGTTCGCTCTTTCACCAATGCGTTAACCGCTTGCTGAATCTTCGCTTCGGTGAGCGTGTCGACGCTCGAAGTGGCCTCATCGAGAATTACCAATGGTGGATTTCTCAAAATCACTCGGGCTATCGTCAGACGCTGCTTCTCGCCCATACTCAACCGAATGCCTCGCTCTCCGATACGCGTATCCATTTTGTCAGGAAGATCCGAGACGAATCCCCAAGCGCTCGCTCCCTTTAACGCTGCGACGAGCTCGTCCTCGGTCGCATCGTCCTTTGCGAGAATCAAATTTTCCTTTACGGTTCCATCGAATAGAAACGGATCCTGCGCCACCACGCCTATACGTTTTCTTAAATCGAGCAAATCGAACTCGCGAACATCGACCCCGCTGATAGATACCGTACCGGACGTGACGTCGTAGTACCGCTGCAGCAAATTAGCTACCGTCGATTTACCGGCTCCCGTGTGCCCGACCAGGGCAGTGACTTTGCCTTTCGACAATGTCAACGAAAACTCGGACAGCAAATCGTCGCGACCCTCGTAGCCGAATCCCACTGAATTGAAATCCACCTCCAGTAATCCCTTGGGAAACGCGGTCGGCGTATCCGGGCTTTTGATATCCACCGGATAATCCAGCATCTCGAAAACACGTTCGCCGGAAGCCTTTCCCGTCGCCAGCAGATTATTGAGTCCATTCAATTGGCTCAAGGGCATGTAAAGCATGGCGCAAAACTGGAAAAACATCAAGAAATCGCCGGCCGCGAAACGCTCCGGTTGGGTAGCGAATAAAAAGCCGCCATAACCCACAACCGATACCGTGCCCAAGCTCACCACGAAGTTCGTCGCCGGTCCGTGGATCGACCAACGGAACATCGATTTCAAGGTATAGTCGCGTAGTTCGAGCGATCGCTGCTCGAAACGCTTTTTCTCCTGATTCTTCAATGCGAACGAATTGATCAGCCGGTTGCCTTGAATATCCTCGATAAGGAGGGAATTAAGCTCCCCTGCCGACGTCCGTACCTTGCGCCAATTCTTAGATTGGGCTTTGAAATGAAAACGCGACATCACCAGCATGATCGGAATCGGCAGAATCATCAAGGTCGCCAAAGTCGGCTCGAAATAAAACAGAACGCTCGCCGTTCCAATAATCGTCAGGAGCGCTGTACTCCCTTGCTCAGTACCATCCAAGATTACTCGCTCGACGCTTTGCACGTCTTCAATGACGCGCGACGCGATATCGCCCGACTTGCGACTATCGAAATAACCTATCGGCAACTCCATGAGCTTGTCATGCAAATCGCGCCGAAGATCGATCAGCACTTTTTGTTCTAGCGTATTATTGACCCGAATACGCATTGAGTTGAACAGCTCTCGAAAGAAAAAGCATCCCGCGATCGCTCCGACCGCCCACCATAAGTTCGACAACTCCTTTTCCGGCAATACCTCATTCACAACATACCGCGTTACGAGCGGAATCACCATCATGAAGAGCGTGCTGGCGATCGCCAAACCGATGGTCAGCCAAAACAAAGGCTTATAGCGAAAAAGGTAACTCGATACTCTCCAAATGGTCTTCATTACTGCGTTATTAGGTGTGCTCTTCCCCTAACATGACAAGCCAATAAGCCGAATTGCGCCTTAGGTCATGACCTGGATCGAATTCCTCGATCCACTCTGAATTGACTCGGACCAAATTTGAGACAAAGACGAAGATGATCCTATGAATATCGACACTGTAGACTGGAATACCTTGGAGCGCCTACGCAGCGAATTTCTCGCCGCCAAAGGCAATACCGGCGTCTACTGGAAGTCCCCCTCTGACCTAGCCCACTACCAACGATTTTTTGCCGCCCGAATTGGCTGGAAATGGGACGCCGCGCTTTCGCAGGCCCGCCAAGCCGGCTGGCAGTTGCAGTCTAGGCGTCTCCTCGATTGGGGATGCGGCTCCGGGATAGCTACTTTACGATTCCTCGATACATTCGGAACCGATTGCCTCGACGAAGTGGTTTTGTGGGACCATTCGACCCTCGCCTGCGAATTCGCTCGGAACGCAATACTCGAACGCCATCCCCAAATCGCCGTTTCAATCGCCAATCCCAGCTCCCTAGACTCGCTTGACGATACGATCTGCCTGATTAGCCACGTATTGAACGAACTTTCCCTCGACGCGCGAGCAGAACTGACCGAGCTCGCCTGCTCCGCCAAGCAAGTCTTTTGGGTCGAACCAGGAAGTCACTTGAGCAGTCGCTTGTTGCTGAATCAACGCGAAGCCATGCTTGAACGATTCCATCCAATCGCTCCTTGCGTCTGTGCTAAAGCATGCCCGATGCGAAACGATGACAATCTTCGCCACTGGTGCCATTTCTTCGCAAAAACGCCCATGGAAGCTTTTATGGATGGCGATTGGGCGCAATTCGCTAAAATCATGGAAATCGATCTGCGCAGTCTCCCCTACAGTTTCATTTGCATGGACGCCCAATCGCTCGCTTCCGTTCCTAAACTCGACGGTCATTCCAGAGTCCTAGGTCGACCCCGGCAATTCAAAGGGTACTCGAAAGTTTTCTCCTGCGACGCCAACGGACTCAGCGATTACGAACTTCAAAAACGCGATGACAAACCCCTTTGGAAAAGCATCAAAAAAGGCAAAGACGGCAGCCTCTACCAATGGACTGATATCGATTCCGGGCGCATTCGCTCTGGAAACTCTGCAAAAGAAAAATGCTCTTGAGAAAGCAATCCCGCTAGGTGCCCTCGGGTCAGCTTAACTGAAAAATCGCCTTTGTCCATACCACCCTGGGTCACAGCTACCCGAGGGACTCGCGGATCTTGCAATTGATTATACCGCTTTGCCTTGAGTTAGCAACCATGTGCGTAGCAGAAAAACAGCCAATCAAAACGAATGCTGACTCACGCAAAAACGCTAAGACGCAAAGATCAACCGTAGCAAAGAGTCGCTTCGACGACTCGGAATCAAAAATGAATGGGGCCAGCAAAAAGGTTCAATAAACTTCTTCTCTCCGCATTCGCACTTCTGGCCCTACTACCTGCGATGGCTTTTGCAGGTTCGAACCTTGTTCGCCCGATCGAGAAAACCTTCGACCTGGATGGGATTTCCAGAATCGTCGTCTACACTCAAGGTGGCTTCATCAATGTGACCGGCGAAACTCGATCGAATGGGCGCGTAACGATTGAACAAGTATTTCGCAACGCATCGAATTCCGAGGCCGACTACCTCGAAGCCCGGATCGAAAAAACGATGGAAAAACGCGGCAACGCTCTACACATAGAATTCAAAATCAATCAGTCTCGCCGCTTGTGGAGCTTTTTCAGTGGCAAACCTTCCGTCCAGTTTAACGCAACCATTGAAACCCCCAAAGAAATCGATGTCGAACTGCACACCTCGGGCGGACCGATCGAAGTCGCCACCCTTAACGGCCACGTCCAAGCCAATACTTCAGGCGGTCGTATGAAATTCCGCGATATCGAAGGCTCGATAAAATGGCACACCAGCCGAGATCCAATCGAGGCACGGAACATAAACGGCGATGTCAATCTCTCGACTTCAGTGGGACTTATTTCCGTATCATCTATCACCGGACAAACGAAATTGAGCACATCGGGAGGTGGGATGCATGCACATCACATGCAATGCCCAGTCAACGGCGGAGGCCCGATCCTGGAACTGAAGACCTCCGGCCGAGGCATCGCGATCAAGTATCTTTAAAAACAAGATCCTGAACAATTTTAGAGGGTTAACTGGGATAGTTAAATACCGCATAGGAGGACCCGCGTCGTTGGGAGACGCGGGTCTTTTTTGTTTGCTTTCGGCCCACGCAAATCAAGCGTTTGCCGTCTAACGTTCCAACACGACAGATTCTCCTTCAACATTGGCCGCTCGGCCTGCGTCGACGCAGTTAAGCGAAGACGTGAGATCACCCCTACCACTTCTTTGCTTGAATACATCCGAAATCGACTCTCTTCCAATCCTGTACCAGGATGATCACTACATAGCGATTAACAAACCGCCTGGCCTAATTGTACATCGAAGCGGTATTGACGCTAAAGAAACTCGATTCGCCATTCAATTGTTACGCGATCAAATAGGCCGACGCGTCTACCCCGTTCACCGACTCGACAAACCCACCTCCGGCGTGCTGCTCTTCGCCATCGACGAAATCGCCCTGGTCGAAATGAAACGCCAATTCGAAGGCCGCCAGGTCGACAAACGCTACCAAGCCATCACCCGCGGTTTCACCCCCGACAATGGAACGATCGATCACCCGTTGCGCAAAATGCTAGATCGTGGCCCCAAAGCCAAAAGCGATGAAGCGCAAGAAGCGCAGACCCAATACGAAACGCTTTCCCGAATAGAACACGCCTTTCCGACGGGTCGATACGACACGACACGCTATTCGCACGTGGAGCTCTTTCCCCGAACCGGCCGTCGTCATCAACTGCGGCGTCATATGAGCCATATCGATTGTCCTATAATCGGTGATACGAAACACGGCGACACCCGCCAGAATCACGCATTCCTCGAACACTTCGGCTTTTGCCGAATGTTTCTCCATGCCACTCAGTTAACCTTCGAGCACCCAATTACCCACAAACCCCTCAGCATCAACGCCCCTCTCTGGCCTGATTTCCAACAAGCCTTAGAAACGACCAAACTCGCCTCTTCTCCGACAGCCACCCCATAGCTCCACCCCTGTAATCGTCGAATCCTTTTGCCCTTAAAACTACAACGTTGTAATTTTAAAGGTAGAGGAGCTCTAGACCCATTCCGAGCAAATCGGTCTAATTCCCCGTTTTCGACGACAACAAAAGGCCCGAAGCGATAATCGCTCCCGGCCTTAGTATACCCCTTTTACCCACAAATTTTTGCTTACGACCTGCCAGCCAATGGAGCCCGAGTGCCCAAGTCGAGTTTGCGAAGCGAACTTACGGTGTCGAGAAACTCAGCGGCCTCTAGAAGCTGGTCATTATTCGTGTCGCCACCCTTCATCGTAATCGCTGCCGCATCTTCGGGCATCAGCCTTAGAGTGCTAATTCCCTTCGAGCGTTCAGCGGCAGAGATACCCCCCCTCGCTCACTAGATTATCGCGGAAATCGATGGTCGCTTCTTGACGCATACCATAGCGACTCTCGATCGAATTCGCTAGCTCCGCGCTATCAAGGGCTCCGCCGTTGTTGATATCGTGACCCCCGAACATTGAATATAATTCTCTTATATATTATTTAAAATACTGTTAGACAGGAGTTTATAATTATTTTAGGGTCATATTTAAGCGAGGCAATAAATGCTTAATGCCGTATAGCTGCCACTAAAAACTTTCTGCCAGCACTCTGATGTTGGTCTTCTGTAAAAGCTGATCTTGCTGAAGCGTACCAACCGACAACAGCGGGGCGGGGGTCACGGGGGGCGGCGTGCATCGCAATGTATATGCATCAACTGCCCCCAGAAAAAATTGCTGCCCTAAGGACTTCTGAAGCTAGGAATCCTTATCCCAATCTCCGCCTAGCAGCGGCTAGCACAAATACACCCACTCCAAGAAGAGCTGCTGTGGACCCTGTGTCTGGGACGGAACTGTACTGAACTATAACAGTATCGCCGCCATCTTCATACGTACCTATATTGAATTGGCCAAAAGTATGCCCAATTCCCGACAGGTCTGCCGTGGCGCTGCCTGAGACCGTATACGAGCCCCACAATCGGGTGCCAAAACGGAGCTTAAAATCGTCGTTTCCTCCTCCATCATTGTCCAAGTAAGTCTTAGTTGCTGCTACTCCGTTTGCAAGTATCCCAGCTGACAGATTTGCATAATAAGCATTTGGCCCGTCTTCTGCGACATAATTCCCTATACTCCACAAAAGTATGTCATATTCATTAGCGAAGTAATACGTCCCAGTGGCCGTGAGTGTTATTTCGGTCGCCGAGTCGCTCAGAGCCGAAATGGTAATAGTTACGGCCGATGCCGAAGCAGGGATCAGTGCCAGAAGAAAAATAAACGACAGTAGCCTTTGATTTCTCTTCACAAAATTCACAAAAAATAATAAGCAAATTTTGTGCCTAACAGACCAATGCTTTCATATATTAGTACATTAAATACCAGCTATCAGTACTTTGTAGATTTAAATATGTTTCAATAAAATTTACTACAGGATATTACTAAGGAGAAAACTGTAAAATATTTCGACACTTGTCGGAAAACCTTACACTTCTTAACTCAGGGAATCCCGCATCCTCCCCCTAGCCTTCGCCGTTAAACAAAACGACGTGTAGGCTTAGAAAAGGCTAAAAACTGCAGGTGTGTCGGCGGTTATAAGGAAACCTAGACTAGCTGTTTCATCCTTTCTCTAGCTTTAGCTAGTGTCTTCTCATAGTCTTCTTGGCTAACAACATTCCTAGTGTACCTCGTTTCCTTTCTCCGTTCCTCAACTCGGTGAGCTTGTTGCCAGCTTTTTTCTAACAAAGGCTAATGCAAATACACCAACTCCTAGCAGAGCTGCTGTGGAGCCTGTGTCGGGAACGGGAGGTGCTGTTCCAACTAGAACATTTACTGTTTCAGAAACTCCGTTATACGTCCATGTGCCTGACATGTTGGTCTGGTAAATTCCCATATTTGAAAGAAGCGTGTTGGTGTAAACAGCGTAACTATTAATTAGGCTTCCTGAAACGTAGTTGGTATCTACTTGCAGATTTTGAAAATCCGCATAGAAAGCATACCTTGATCCTGTGTATGTTCCAATATTATTGATTCCACTCAGCGGCGATCCAAACTGTGTTACTCCGCTGTAGTCGTCCGATTCCAAAATCGCAATTTCGCCAGTAGCCGAGTTACTTATTCCTTGCCAATTAACTCGCGAATCATCGTATGCGGAAGATGATTTGTCGCGACCCCCGAACATTAGAATGGCGACTTCCTGGGGCTGCAGGCGAGATTCAAACCCTCTGTACTAATTGTCAGCAAATGAAACTGCGCTGACGATACTAGCAGCGATTGAGGCGATGATAATTTTCGATGTTTTCATAATAAATATTCTCAGATTGTTCAGGTTTTTCAAAAGGTTGAAGAAAGATTCTTCGTTTCGTATGCGCCTCGTAAACCACAGGAAAATTACAGAATGAATGCGCCTTCACTACGTTTTTATAATTTTGGGGCTTTAGGGCGAAAAAAGGTCGTTTTACTCCCGCTTCCACCAATACGGGTTGGACACGCCTGCCAGGCATAGCGAAACTCGCCGCCGTCCTATGAAATGGCCCATCACTACCATAGGTCTCGATGCTGACGATACGCTTTGGCACAATGAGAACCTCTTCGAAGACCACCATCGGAAATACTGCGAGCTGCTTTCCGACTACCACGATCCTAAAACCGTGGAACGCGTCCTCTACGAAACCGAGATGAACAATCTCGAACTCTTCGGCTACGGAGTGAAGGGCTTCACCCTTTCGTGCATAGAGACCGCTATCAGCTTAACTGACGGAGCGATCAAAGCGGAAGAAATCAGGCGCATCATCGACCACTGCCGTCAAATGCTTCTCCATCCAGTCGAACTGCTCGAAGGAGTTGAAAGCGTACTGCAAGGCCTCGATCAACGTTTTCGCCTCCTACTGATCACCAAAGGCGACCTGCGCGACCAAGAGCGCAAGATAGCGAAATCCGGCATAGCCCATCACTTCAGCCACACCGAAGTCGTTTCCGACAAAACCGTCGAAGCCTACGCCAGAGTTCTCCAACGAAACAAGATCCACTCCGAGCAATTCCTTATGGTAGGTAATTCGCTAAAATCCGACATCCTTCCCGTCCTCGATCTCGGTGGTCATGGCGTTCACATCCCTTACCGAATCACCTGGGAACACGAAAACGTTCAATCTCCGCCGCACGATCACGACAATTTCTATCAGCTCGAATCCATCCAGCAACTACCTGACCTCATCGACGCGATTGTCTTGGGCAACAATCCCTAGAACCCATGCGCCTCTCCCCCATCCCCAAGTCCGTAGAACCTCTACCCGGAACCTTCGGTTCGATCTCTTCGCTATCAGTCGACCTTGACTTTACGCCAAGCCAACGATTCGGGACAGCCCTTAGA
>Ga0315327_10001084_pt1 | contig 13969 bp, 11 predicted proteins | sample M110032315metaG_FD_203460 | JGI IMG/M metagenome (GOLD analysis project Ga0315327, IMG submission 203460) | Ammonia-oxidizing marine archaeal communities from Monterey Bay, California, United States - M1 100m 32315 | ecosystem: Environmental > Aquatic > Marine > Coastal | place: USA: California... | reverse complement strand
CCCTTTCGATCATCGGTGGTCCATGTACCGCCTGCTTCCTCGCATGCGTCCTGGCTGCTGTCCTCGTCGTCCCCGGAGTCGGTCGCGTCTACCTTGGCCTGCATGCCATCCACGGCCCGGGTGAGCTTCTCGATCATGTCTGAGAGTGATTCGGCATCGGCCGTGCACTCATCGCTAGAAAGGCAGAATTGGAAGGCCGTGATTAGGTTGGTGTCAATCTCAGTCCTCTCCTCCAGGTGCTCGGTCCGATCCTCCATCCTGTCGTTCATCCGGCTCTTCATTGCCTTCCTGATGTGCTTGCCCATTGGCTTCTCGTCAGTGTCCTTCGCCTCCCAGGTGTCCTCTCCGGTCATATCGTCGACTGCACCCTCGAAGGGGTCGGCCTCTGCGTACACCGGTGCTGCGTACTCCTCTAGGGTCGCTGCTACCGAGGCGCCGGCCAGCAGGGATACCACGGCGAGCGCTATTACACCCATCGTGGCGTTCTTCCTGTTTTGCTCCGTACTATCGCTCTTGTTTGGCTCCATTTCCTGTTCACCTTGGAGTGCCAGAGGGTGCAAAACCATATCATAATCAGGCCCAAATGCTCGGTATTCCGCGCAAAAAGCCGCAAAGGGTGTTTTTGCGGGTTCTGACTATTCCAACGTGTTCGTGGGAACTGGCCCATACGCATTGTCGTGGGCCTGTCCGTCCTCAACCATCCAGACGATCCAAAGAATTATTCCGATGCAAGGGATCATCATGATGAGAATCATCCAGCCACTCTTCCCAGTGTCGTGCAATCTCCTAACGGAAACGGAAAGCATTGGGATTATCATTGCTAACGCGACCAGCATTGGAACTAGCAAGACTGCTGCTAGGTCGGGCACGGCTAATACGACAACAAAGGCGACAATCCATGCTACCATGGCGATTACGGAGTATCCTAGGTAGCTCCACCAGTATTCGGATCTTGATGCCCTTCCGGAGAAAGTGACGTACTTATTCCTGAACACTGTCGTTAGGGCATCCACGAACCCCATCATCTGCTGTGGGCGGGGGCTGAATGCAGGCGCTGCAATTGGTTGTCCTTGTTGTGGGGCTTCTTCCATTGAAATTCGCTTGCTTCAATCATGCATAAGTGTTGTTACATCAGTTCCCGGAAAGGCACAAACCGAGCTTGGAGAGGGTTTCGTCGACATCTTCTTCGCTCAGCACCATTGGGGGCTTGATCTTGATGACATTATGGAGGGGTCCATCTGTGCTCAGGAGAACTCCTCTCTGCCTCATCGAGTCGACGATTTCCGATGCCTCCGGCGAGGCGGGCTCGAGGGTGATTCTATCTCTGACCATCTCTACCCCGAGAAAGAGCCCCCTCCCTCGGACGTCTCCAATCAGTTCGTGGGACTCCTTGAGGGACTCTAGCCCCTCTCTGAACCGGAGCCCTAGCTCGCTCGCCCTTTTCATGAGCCCGTCCCTCTCGATCACGTCCATGACTGCCATCCCAATCGCGCACGAAACCGGGTTTCCCCCGAACGTGCTGAAGAACTCCATGCCACCGAACGAAGAAGCGATCTCAGGGGTCGTGAAGACCGCTGCCATTGGATGGCCATTCCCGATTGGCTTCCCCATCACTACGATGTCTGGCACGACCACACCCTCCTGGAAGGCCCACATGTGAGAACCAACCCTCCCGAATCCGACTTGCACCTCGTCAGCGATCAATAGCCCCCCTGCTTCCCTTACAGCGGACGCCGCTTCCTCGAGATACCCTCTTGGGAGTGGGACCTGCCCCGCGCATGAAAGCATGGATTCGATCAACAGGCCTGCAACAGGGCCTGCTTCTGAAATGCCCTCCTTGACCTCCTTGTTGAATTCCGAATCAGGTCTGCGGTAGGCGTCTGGGATGGGAATGACATGGACCCATGGTTCCGACACCCCCCTGCCACCGGGACCTCTGAACTTGTAGGGGCTCAGTTCGATGAGTATGCCCGTATGCCCGTGATACGCCCCCTCTATCACGGCCATGTCGTGGTTCCCAGTGTGGGACCTTGCAAGTCGGACCGCTAGCTCATTGGCCTCTGATCCCGAGTTGACAAGAAACCCCACGCTAAGTTCTTCGGGGAGGGTGTCGGAGAGCCTCGAGATGTACTCTGTGAGTTCCGAGTACACGTAGCGGCTGTTTGTGTTCAGCACGGCCATCTGCCTCTGTCCTGCCTCTACCACGTAAGGGTTGCAATGCCCAACATGAGAGACGTTGTTCACCAGATCGAGGTACTGGGTCCCGTCGGATGCATGGAGGTACTGCATCTCCCCTCTCACTATGTGCAGAGGGGTGCCATGAGCAAGTGACAGGGCTTTGCTAATATGCCGGTTTCTGGCTTCCAGGAGTTCTGCTAGTTTTCCCATCGGGAGGCCTCTCTGCGGATATTCTATCCCCATGGACCGTCCATAATGGGATGGGTCAGGGATTACCGGAATCAGGAAACCTGGTTCCGTTCTCCTAATCGTTATGAACGGATATGCCCGGGGGTGGGCGTGCCGGGAACCTTCGACCGAACCAGAGGGCGTGCTCTGACTCGAGAGGTCTCGCCGGAATACGCAGACGCCGTATCCAACTACTTCGCCACAAGAGCGCCTGACTACGAGGCGGCAAGAGGCTCGCAGGAGGCGTATTTCACGGCTCTCAGGGCCCATGGCTCCGAGGTGATCGTGCTACCTCCGCTGGAGGGCTTCCCAGACTGCAGCTTCACCGAAGATACAGCTGTGGTACTCGATGACTCGGTGGTGATTCCCAATCTGGGACACCCTAGCAGGGACGGGGAGCAGGACTCGGTTGCTGAGTTCCTAGCTGACGATTTCGAGATTCACAGAATGCCCATCGGGGCGACTCTGGATGGGGGGGACGTCGTCTTCTACGACGATCGGTTCCTAGTGGGGATCTCCACCAGGACAAACAGAGAGGGTGCGGAGTTCCTAGCTGGACACGCCAGCGAGGTTGGCATGGACGTCCAGCTATTCGACGTCCCGGAGAGCACCCTCCACCTAACCACGGTGTGCTCGAGCCCGAGGCCTGGCACGATGGTAGCCGCCGAGGGTCATCTCACCAAGAAGGACCTGTCGTTCGCTGAGGAAGTGATCTGGATCCCGGAGGAGGAGGGGTATGCAGCCAACACGATTGCCTACGGTGACCGGATAATCATGGCTGGGGGATACAAGAATTCCAGGCAGTTGATGATGGACGCGGGCTTCTCCATAACGACCATCGACATGACGGAGTTCAGAGAGGTGGATGCGAGTCTGACCTGCCTTTCCGTGTTCATCGGATGATTTGTTAGAGTACGCACCCTCTCAGGCCCATGCACTCTGGGGCGAAGTTTACCCTGATTTCCGGGGGGGTGGTCCTTTTGATCGGTATAGTGCTGACAATCGTTGCTGGTTCCTCAGCCAGAGGATTGGATGGTGATTGGGTCGGAGAGGAAAACGATTGGAACGGAGGGGAAGGCACCTACACCCACATGAGCGACAGCCCGAGCATGTACGTTTTCGTCCCGAAGGACGATGCCCCCCGTTGCGAAGATTTCAGCCTCACTATCACGAAAGTGGATGGTGTCGATTCCGATGGTGAGCACAAGTACGCACACGATCGTTGCAGGGACGATGGTGAGTTACCTGAGGGCTATGGAGACGATCCCTCGGATTATTGGCACTATGGCAGGATCTGGGGGCTGGAAATGGGAGAGGATTACCTGCTGGAGGCCAACAGCGAGGTCTTCTTGATCGACGGGGATTGGTTGGATGAAAGGATCGGCGAGATAATAGGCGGATGGGTAGGGATGTTCGGTGGGGGCGGATGTTCCTGCTGCGGCGTTCTCATCCTGTTGCTCGGGTTGATACTGGCCCTGACCATGAAGGAGGAAACCCCCACCACTTACCAGATCGACCAGGAGGGGCGGGTGATCCTGAACCAAGGAGGGGAGGGACCAAGCCCAATGGCCCCCGTATCTGGAGGTCCCGAGGAAGGGGTTCCGAACACTACTGAAGAGTGGTACAAGCAGACAGGTGAATAAGCGGGTTCTCGTCGGATTCTGATACCCCTCACCGAATCCATTAACAATGACTCTCAGAGTCATTGCGCTATGGCTGAGCGGCACGCTAAGACTCACTCAGAATACGAGTGGAGGAGATCGGCGATTATTCTGTCCGTCCTCTTCATGGTCCAAGCATTCGCACCAGCCGCGGTTTCCGACGCTGGTTTCGATGAAATGACGATCTGTCAGGACTCCCCATCTACGTTGGGTGGTGTTTGCGACGACAGGACCGATAACGACGATGGGACCACAGACGTCACCGACTGGGTCGAGGGGATGTTCCACTTCAACATGACAAGCCCCACTGAGATCCAGTTCCAAGCATCATGGGCAATCAGGGAGTGGAACAAGGGGGGCTTGGGCCTGTTCAACTCTGCGTCGATGACGACCGCCCTGCAGTCGGACAACATCATGTCGAACGATGGGCTGCCCGCCGATGTCCTGAGATCTGCCTTCGACGAGAACACAGACCCCAATGACTTGGGTTCGCCGACGGTCCAGGAGTCGCTTCTAGCTGAGATAGACGGCACGATCACCACTTTCCTATCGAACTGGGGCGGTTCTTCCACTCCCAATACGACATGGTCGGACAAGATATTCGTTCCCGATGGCTCGGGAGCAGTATCAGCTGTGGACTGCGAGCTTGACCCTTTGCTAGACTCTGACGGTAACGCCTTCGAGCCCCCGATCTGCATTTCGACCAACGTCAACATCACCCTTCCCGTCTCCAGCACCTACGGACTCAGTGGGGTGAGTGCCTCCAACCTCGACACCGCGCTGGAGGGGCTTCTGGTGATGGGCTCGCAGATCACGACGAATTTCGATGTGCGAGTTGAACCCGGACACAAGGGGGTATATGCCATCCAGCCTCCATCTTACGCCACCGTTGTAAATGCGGGCGGATGGGCTTTCGGCGAGGAGGTGTCCGAAGCTGGGGGGGCATACCACTCCGGGCTGTGGTTCGTGGACAATCTCAACGATCCCACTGGAGTTCTCAATGCGGATTTGGACATGGGCATGGGTTACAGACTGAGCGGAACCACCGGAGTGGTGGATGTGAGTCCCTTGGACAGGAGTCTGGATGTGAGGGTCTCGGTGGATCTTTCCGATGAGGAAAACTCATTCATCGAGGTCATCGTGGGGATTTACCAAATCCAATCCAGCTCCTTGAATAGTTGGGGCGTCCCACCGCTGATGCCAGAGAACAAGGCCACCATACCAGTGATCACATCGGACGGGATCAGGATGGCATATCACACCGGTCTGTTGGATCTGAGCGACCTGTCTAGCAACATGCCGGTTTCGGGAATCGGTCAGGCCCTTACTAGCTCCAAGGAGGGTTTGAACGTCGCAATGGGCGAGTTCTCCTGGATTCACGTGTCTCATGCACCGCAGGACCCTGGTGGTCTGAACTACACTCACGGACTCGGTTGCATCAGGGGGCAGTATTACTGCATGGAGGGGTCGGTGGCCATGGATGATTCGTACCCAGTCTACATGAGATCAGTCAGTCACACTTTCCCTCTGAGCCTCGCTGATCTTCTAGGAGGCAACCTCGGAGACTCCGGTTTCATGAACTCCGTTTCTGGGGACGATCTCGGGAAACTTCTGAATTCAGGGGTGGAGTTCTCAACTGTACTTAGCGATTCAACGATGGAGTCCTTCATCGGGGAACTCCTCCCTAGCGACGTCAATGCGGACCTAACGATGTCGATTGTCCTGCCCACATGGGCTTCGACGATTGGGGGTGGCAACACCATCGATCTGTCTTACCGGGCCTCTGGGAACCATGATGGCGCCATCAGCCTAACGGGCTCTGAGTCTTTCTCATGGGATCATGCGATTTGCAGGGACACAGCTAACGCGGGTTGCTTTGACAATACCCCCGATGTGGTTTGCCCGTCCACTTCGAGGAGCTGCGGGTACATTGATGTCGATTGGGATCTAGAGGAAGCGTCCTTTGCCAGCCTACCACTCACCAAGGGTGGTACGGTGGAATTCGCTCTAAAGGTGGAGCTCACGATCCACAGGATCGCCGTTCCTGACTCCCTGTTCGATTCATTTAGCACGAGTTCGACCTCCTTGGACCTCGATGTGCTGCCGGCTGACCTTTTCCGGACCTTGCTAGATATCGGGTCCAGGGGCGACCCCCTCGAAGTGGAGTTCTCCCTTTGTGACAATGGGAGGCCCTTCTGTGATCAGAGTATCCCCTTTACCAACACGGGTCTACCGGCCTACGCGGATAGCCTTGAGGGGGATATCGAGTCTCTGATTAGTCATGCTTCTGCAGAGCTGATGGAGGACGAGAGCAACGGCATAGGGAACGTAGACATGTCTGCTTTCTCGGTAGATATCGAATTCCCCTACGACATGCTCATCGACAACGATGATGCTATTGGGGACGAGCGAGGGATAGTGCTCAGCGTGGAAATCCCAAGAGTACGGATCACAACTGGCATCGACAACTCATGGTTCGAACTCATCAAGATGGTCCAGAGCGGGTCCGGCTCACCGGAGATAGGGATAGTGGCAACCGATCCGGCTGGTGCCCTTCTGGCACCCTTCCTGAATCCGATGGTCACCGCAATGGATGGCCTGACTGGTGCCCTCTCTGCTAGCATGGTCAGTGCTGATGGGGTGAGGACGCCCGAGGCAATCTCGATCGACTTCCCCAGCTCGAGCCTGGCCAACGTAGGCCCCGAAGAGATGGGTCTGGACCTCTTCGGGTTCGTGACCTTCACATTGCCATTGGGCATCGAACTAGAGGATTTGACGTCCTCGATGGGGAGGGTGACAACCGAAATGGACAACTCTTCGCGACAAGTCATCACCTACGAAATCGCACCTGGCATGACTGATGACAAATTGGAGTTCAACGTCCTCCTGACCCCGTTGTGGGTTCTCTCCCAGATTCAGTATTACCTGTTTGGGCTGATTCTTTTCGCCCTCTGGAGAGCGAGGAGGAGGATGACGAGGAGGAAGAGGAAGAGGAGGGCTGCGCAACTAGAGGCTCTAGAGGAGTCTGTCGCTTCGCCTGCGGGTTACATCCCCCCCCAACCGACGGTCGAGGTTCTGCAGGTATCAGACAATGGCATAGTGGTCAAGAGAAGGCTGGTAGCCGGGTAGTGAGGGTCCCATGCGAGCCCTTCTGATGGTTTTCGTAATTCTGACTGCCCCGTTAAGTGGATGCTTCGGCGAGAGTCAGGGAGAGGTTACTTCGGATGATCTCGAGGTTGCTCCGGGAACCCTGGTCTCGGGGGTTTTCCAAGAGGTCTCCCTGAAAGCGGAGCAGAGCATGTCGGTCTTCGTACCATACTTGGTTAGAGACCCGGTAACCGGTTTCGTTCAGAACTCAACCGTTGTCGACATCGTCAAGGGGGCATCGATATCCCTCGATCTGCTCTCTCCGCCTAGGGTCTCCCTCCTCGTCATGCTAGTCGGCGAGGAGGGTCGGGACAATTGGCCGGTCAGGGACGCTAGCGAATCATGGGGTTCGTGGTTTGAGAGAGGGGGTGCAGCGGGCGAGGATGGCTTAGGAGTGATCAGAGTCCGTGCCAATTCCTCCCTTGACACCCTGAATAACAGCGAAGACTCGGGGGGTGCCGTATCGGTTAAGACCGTGCTTTCAGAAAGAGTTTCGACTATCGCTGAGGGTGAAGGCGGAGCACACTCATCGGGAGTGGTGCACGGGAGGGTAGTCTACGAGAGGCTGCACGAGATCACAGATCCTGCGAACGCACTGGACCCAGTAGATGGCAAGGCGGGGTACTGGGACAGGTGGGCCGGGCAGGGCAACCCTGCATACGAGGACGCAGCCCAGTACCTGATATCCGAGCTATCCTCCTTCGGACTCGAAGTAATGACGCACCGGTTCGAGTTCACTGACATCTTCGGAATCCAGAATCCCGAAGCGTACAACGTATGTGCCTACAAGTGGGGCAGCGTCTACACGAACGAATGGCTGGTTTTCGGGGCACACTTCGACATTGCCCCTCCGGCGAACCTAGTCGTGCTGGATCCTCACGTAACTGGATCAAGGACATATGGGACAAGGGTCGGTGCGTACGACAATTCCGCGGGGACCTCTATGGTGCTGGAGACCGCTCGGGCACTAGCAGACTTCGAGAGCCGCCGTACGATGGTTTTCTGCCTGTGGTCGGGGGAAGAGGGAGGGAAGAGGGGGTCTGACTACTGGACCGACTATTACGTCAAAGAGGACAACCCGGATGTCACAGTTACCAACTACATCAATCTCGACATGGCTGGGGTGAATTGGCCAGGAGGGGGGGGAGCCCCCCACGGTGATCCCGATCCACAGATCGACGAGGACGGTTATCCGAAGGACACGGAGATCTGGCCGATGAGGGTCTACATCGGGCCCGGTCCGAACCACGACAGCCTCGATCAGCCGGGAATGGTGGGTTTGTCCAACTGGATCGGCTCAGATGCCCTAGGGCTCGAGGAGCAGATGGGTACCTTGGTGGGTTCCAACTTCTCAGCCGATACCTGGAAAACGGATGTCTGGCTGGACATGGACAGGCCGGAGATCATCGTCTACGAGGATACCACGGCTCGCAGCGACCATGCCAGCTTCCAGGACAACCTCGGTACCGTGACCGTTGGCTTCGGTGGCCTGGTTGATGGATACTGGTGCTACCACCAGACATGTGACACGCTCGAGGAGATGGAGCAGTGGATGGACACCACCGGCAAGGACTACGGCGAGGAGAACACGGGGATATCGAATCTCGTCAACAGCCTCGATATGATCACATGGTGGGCGCTCATGACTTTCTTCCACTGTGACGAGAAGCCTGTACTGAACGCGATTCAGGACTAGACGGAGACGCTAGTTATCGTAACGTATACCATTGCCAGTGCGATGCTAAGGCAGGTGTAGAAAATTGGCTCCGACCAAGTCCGGATCTTCTTACCGTCCAATGGTCCGAATGGAAGCATGTTGAATGCACAGAGAATCGAGTTGCCCCAGAGCCAGAACATGATTACGCTGTTTATCCCGTCGACCTCTCCGAGAACTACCCAAGCTCCGTAGCCCAATACCCAGAGTGCCATGTTTGTGACGGGCCCAGCCACGGCAATCTTGCCGAATTGGTTCCTAGTTGCGTTTCCTGCGACCATGACCGCTCCTGGTGCCATGAATACGATTCCAAGTATCGCAGCTAGAATTAGGCCGAAGCGCAAACCGGCTGGGTCTGCTCTGAACTCTGCCCAACATCCGTAGAACTTAGCGACGAACTTATGGGCAAATTCGTGAAGGAGGAATGCAGGAGTGAAGGATATCAATGAGATGATGCAGTAGTACGGGAATCGCGAAGTCACATTCAGGACTCCTCCCTCGAACATCAGTGCTAGTGCCAGAGTGAAGGCTCCCGTAGCTAGAGCGAGGTGACGAATCTCTGTTCCGGAGAAGTGCCAAATGGAGCCCTTGTGTAGATGGATGGGCCCCATGGTTCGAGGGTCACCGAAGAAGCTGGAGGTCATCCTGCCTCCTTGGTCCATTTGGACCACCCGGATTCTCGGTTGACGCCACGTGCCGTCATCCCTGGCAGATGAGTGGCTGCTTGCCCTCTGTCGGGCTTCTAGGGGGTCGTCGTCAACCCTCCATGCCCGGGGGTCCCTCTCCGCTGCCATCGGATACTGGTCTCTATCGTCTGATATCAATGCTATTCGGGTTCAATCGTCCAGCATATCCTCTATCTCGGCAATGAGATCGTCCCACGTCATTGGTGGCTTCGCGTCCCCGTCTCGGAGTATCTCCCGCATCTCCTCCATCTGAGTTTCATCTGGTGGGTTCTCTACCCACTTGTTCTTATTGGCCACATCACGAATCAAGGAGGTCTTTCGAGACAGCCTCTGGCTTCTCGAACGTCTCTCGCCCCGGGCATTCTCGGGGTCGTGCTGATGCTCACGTACCATTTCCGAGTAGGTTTGCATCCATTTCCCATGAGTGTCGTCATCGATGTAGCTGAAGGGGTCTGCCAGCATCGCGACGAGTTCTCTCGCGAGCCTGTGCGCCTTCGTCCTAGCCTTCCCTGAAGTTAACCGGCCCCTAGCCGTGGTGTGCCCCTTTATGCATTCCTTGCACCTGTTGGAGCCGGCTACGTCTGGTGCATCGCACAGTAGGCAGCATACCGAGAATCCCATCTGCTCCATGGCCCTTCTGGGAAGCGACATGGTGGACGCTATTCGAATCGGGTTATGAGAGTCACTCGGATTCGAAGGCGGATAGGACCCCAAATCCCTCCAGTAGGCTCGGACCACTGCCAAGGTAGCAGAGGACTCCTCGCCTGCTTCTGGAGTCCTCCGGGGTGGAGTTGCTGTCGGAAGCGCACGCGCCGGTGCACCCATCGGCGAAGGCGATGTACACCCGGCCCTCCCTGTCAATGTGGAGGTCGTTGAAGTCTAGGAGGTTCCTATTGGAGCCCCCGATGTCTCGACAGTCCCCGCTGTTCAGGCATATGCTCCCGATCTGAACCGGGTCGGCGGAAGCGCGAACCGTATGGAACACTGGGTTCGGATCGAGCGCGTTTAGACTGTATGTGACATACAGGTAGTAGCTGATGTTTGCGTTGGCATAGTGCGCGTTGCCATCCCACGGGTCTCCATCGATATTTGATTGGTTCAACTCGCTACCGTTCTCGCTTCCCAGGTAAGTTATCGCGATACGCCCGGGGTCGCCAGCATCGACTTGAGGGAAGGCTGTCGAGATCACTTGGCTCGGACTGATTCGTATGCTGGTCTGGCTCCATGATTCGCCGGAGTCGGTGCTGATAGCCATGTATACGCCCTCGTCGGCACCGGTCCAGATGTGGTACGCATTCGACTGTGTGTCGGTGGCTACCTCCGAATTCTTCCTTGGGTATGGGGTGCCCTTATCCTCGCCCATTGTCCGTTCGAACCACGTCAATCCGTTGTCCTTGGAAACGATGACAGTGGGAGTCTCGACCCTGGGTGTGACGAACACCGTGCCATCGGGTGCAGAGGTTATGGCCCCGTGGAGGCCGCCGTTGGTGGTTGCCAGACCGATGAGTTGCCCTCCAGCCTCGAACGTTGCTCCTCCGTCGAAGCTAGTGAAGCAGAAGATGCCGGCTAGTTTGTTGTAGCAGTAGTACACGGCTTGATCGTAGAAATTCTGGGACACCAACCCCCCAATGCCATACCCACTGCTGGTCCATGGACCAGATGCGAGTTTGATGTGGTCATTTATCGGAGTTGATCCGGAGTCGTGTGGATTTCCGACCCATGTGTCACCATCGTCGTCGCTCCAGCAGATCCAGGAGGTCTCTAGGCCTTGCATCTGCACGTTGAATATCCGATCAGTCACTGGGTCCACCCACCCATATGGGTCATTGGTCTGGAATGCACACAACGGGCCGGTCACGTCCTCCCACGATTCTCCGTGATCGCACGATCGCATGACCTTCTCGAAGGCAATGAAGAAAATGCAGCCACTGGATGTCACGCCTATGCTGGGTTCGGCTCCGTCCTCGCCCACATCACTGAAGTTGAATACGAGTGGCAGCGGGATTTCGTCGACTGGTTGGCCGTCTGGTCCTGTTACGAATACCCCAGAAGGCGGTTTTTCCTCCTCGGCTTCATTCGCCGGAGCGTCTCCCTGCAGGCACCCGGAGAACGGCATCAGCATCAGCATCAGCGCGGTAGCCAGTGCCACTCTAGGGCGTTTCATGGACCCCTCCTGAAAGAGAGACGGCTTGAAACCTGCTGATTATTAGCCTCATTCGATTGGGCGGGCCGTGGATTCGGAGACCATCCATCGGAGACGGTGGATAATTCTTGGAATTATGAGTTTGAGCCTAGTAATTACGCTTCTCAATAACGTCACTGTTAACGTCGCCTTGCCGGAACTTTCCAAGGATTTGGGCGCTGACAACACCGAATTGCAATGGATAATGGATGCATACGTAGTGGTGTTCGGTGGTTTGCTCCTTGTGATGGGTGCCTTTGGTGATAGGTTCGGGAGGAGGCATGCGTTGCTTGCCGGTCTTGCAATCGTCGGCTTGGTCTCAGCGCTTACAGCCCAGTATGCGAGTACCTCGGAGCAAGTCATCGGTGCTAGGGCCATGATGGGTTTTGGTGCAGCTCTAGTCATGCCAGCAACCCTGTCAGTCATTGTCGTCGTTTTTCCTCCTGAAGAGAGAGGTAAAGCCGTCGGCGTATGGGTAGGAATGGCAGGGATTGGGGCCCCCATCGGACTTCTGGTGGGGGGCTGGGCGGTGGAGAGTTTCGATTGGCGGGCTGTCTTCTGGATCAATCCGCCCATTATCGCACTGGCGATGGTCCTCAGCGTCCTACTGGTGCCGAACTCGAAGGACGAACGAGAGACCCCCATGGACCCAATTGGAGCAGTTCTGTCGGTAGGGGCGCTAGGATCGATTCTCTATGCGATTATCGAGGGCCCTAGTGTGGGTTGGACCAGTCCCGAAGTCTTGGGGTTGGGAGGCATGGGGCTAATCCTGGCCTTCGTTTTCGTGAGATGGGAGATGCGTGCGGAACACCCCATGTTACCAATCGGGTTCTTCGAAAACAAGGGTTTCACCCTAGGCCTGGTTGCAATCAGTCTAGCTTTCTTCGTGATGTTCTCATTCATGTTTACCCAAATGCTCCACTTCCAATTGGTTCGAGGGCTTAGCGCATTTGATGCGGCGTTGAAATTCCTCTGGCTGCCACTCGGCCTGATGCCTAGTGCAGCGAACAGCGACAGATTATGCGAGAAGTTCGGGAGCAACAATGTTGTCTCGTTCGGACTAGTCCTGATCGCTACAGCAATGCTAATTTTTACAACTGTCGATGGAGAAACGGAGTATTCAATCCTAGCAGTCATATTCTTCCTGATTGGTGTGGGTATGGGCCTGACCATGGCTCCCTCGACCACGATGGTGATGGATTCAATTCCCGACGACAAAGCAGGGGTTGGGAGCGCGACGAACGATGCAAGCAGAGAGGTGGGGGGCGCCTTCGGTATTGCAATTGTGGGAAGTGCTGTGAACGAAATATACCAGAGGGAGATGGTTGTCCCCAATGGCCTGGAGTCGCATTCAGGGGTGGTCTCCGAGTCATTTCCAGCTGCGATTCGAATCGGGAATGAGTTGGTCGCGCAGGGCAACATGCTGGGCATGGAGTTGATCGACAATGCGCAACTCGCCTTCGTTGAGGGAATGACTGGCGCTGCAACAATCTCTGCCCTAATAGCCATAGTCAATGCAGTACTGGTAAAATTGTACATGCCAAAGAGATAGGTCTCGGGAAGGGATTCTATGCCTCTGCCATGGTGGATGGTCAAGTAGTCAGAAGCCTATCTGGTCTTCGTGACCACATTCTGGGTGTGCGCATATGACCTTGTACCTCTCCCTCTTTGGTCTCGGGATCTCCATCCTGCTACCACACATTGAGCAGTGGTGGGTGTGGGTCTCTGGCTCCTTCTTCTCCATTTCCTCGAAGTCCTTCAGATCGCTTAGGACTGTCTCGGAGTCGGACGTCGTCCATCCAATCTGGTCGGTGTATGCATCGGTGTCCTCTGACATCTTCTTTGCCCTCAGGCCGAGTTTAATCTTGATTCGTCTTCCCCTCTTCTTCCCTATCGGGGGCTGCCCTGGCTTGCCCTTCTTCGGTGGCGGTCTCCTCCGCTTGCCCTGTGGCTTGCCCTTCTTCGGTGGCGGTCTCCTCCGCTTGCCCTGTGGCTTGCCCTTTGGGGGAGCGGTCTTTGGAGGTCTGTTCGGTGGTGGTTGAGCTGGGGGCGATGATGGGGCGGGTGCGGCTGGTCGCGGCGCAGGTGCTGGCTTCGGGGGGGCTGGTGGAGCGGGTGCGGTCGGTGGTAGAGGAGTCGCTGCTGGTGCTGGAGGGGGGGGAGGCGGGGATGG
>Ga0315327_10001080_pt1 | contig 13980 bp, 10 predicted proteins | sample M110032315metaG_FD_203460 | JGI IMG/M metagenome (GOLD analysis project Ga0315327, IMG submission 203460) | Ammonia-oxidizing marine archaeal communities from Monterey Bay, California, United States - M1 100m 32315 | ecosystem: Environmental > Aquatic > Marine > Coastal | place: USA: California... | reverse complement strand
ATCCAAGAGGTGTGTACCATCTTTTTTTGGTGATAAATCTGCTTTTAGGTTATCCATTCTTTCATTTTTTTCTTCTTCAGTGTAAAGAGGTACGCCGTGCAAAATAATTTTTTTAACCTTATTCGGGCAAGATTTTGCAAACTCACAAGCAATAGAAGCTCCGGTGTGATGACCTAGAACTGTGACTTTATCTACATTAATCTGCTCTAATAATTCTGGTATGACAGATGCATATTCTTCAATAGTTAAAGGATCATCAGGTTTGTCTGACATACCATAGCCTAGGGTATCCGGAGCTATGACTTGATATCCAAGTGTATTTAATTGTTCAAAGGTATGGAGAAATTGCAGTGAAGACTGAGGTGTCATATGCAACATTAGAAGAGGCTCACCTTCGCCACAAGTCAAATAATGCACTTGCCCCAAGCTTGTCTCTGCGTAATGTTTTCTCAAATTATCACCATATTTATATTTTAAGACTTAATGGGATCAATTTCTGGAAAACCCCATGGCGTTTTCCATGGTGATCTGAGATAAGTATCATCTCCACTTTTATCAAACATTCCTAGGAACTCTATTTGTGGATGGTTGATTAATTCTTCGATATTAGAAAATTCGACTGCCCATACTTCATAACGATTAAAAATTTCTAGTACTTGATCGGAAGACATCTGAGTTAAATATTTATCCCATAATGGTCTGGCATGGCTTGCTTTTGTTCCTACTCCAAATGAGTTCCACCAGTTCTGAACTAACACTTCATCCTTCATAAAATCATCATACATACCAAATTCTTTAATCATTTCATAAAACTTATCTTCTGTAAGTGCAGGGGAGGGAGTTGCAAAAATAGATTTATCACTTGTTCTTTGACCATAATTTGAACCATCTGTTTCATTTTTACAAAAATTTCCATCCCAACTATCTGGGTCACTGAAGCCTGACCACTGGAGTGTCTTTAGAGTCATCATTGTTCCAAGCATACTGGCAGAAACTTTTTGGCCTTCACCGGTTTGGATTCGATGATAAAGTGCTGCAAGAATTGCAATTAGGCTCATAGCAGCAGTGCATGTCGAGACTACATCTGCTCCTACTCTTATGGGTTTTTCTCCCACATCACCTAATGTTCTAAGGTATCCTGACATGGCCTGAATGACTAGATCACTACCTGGTTTATTTTTCATTGGGCCATAATGTCCAAATGAAGATAATGAATAGTGAATTATGTCTGAATTGTTTAGTTTTATTTTTTCATAGTCATATTTGATGGCTTCAATGGAATCTTTCGACCAATCTTCTATGAGCATATCAGTTTGACTTAAAAGAGATTCAAAATCTTTTGAACCCTCTTCGGATTGAATATCCATTTCAATGATCTTTTTATTTCTATTAAAAGATTGATATAGAGCACTTACCCCTTTCTTTGTTTGTGGGCTTAGTTCTTTTGACCAGTCACCACCTTTGGGCTCAATTTTTGTCACTTCTGCTCCAGCTTCAGCCAGCATAAAACTGAGATAAGGTCCTGTGTAACCTTGAGTGACATCCAACACACGAATTCCTTTTAACGGATACTCTGGGGATTCAGAATTTGGTGATCTAGTATTTGTTGAGTCAGTCTCAAAACCTTTTTTCATTGCAGTTTCTGTGTCTTTGCCGGGAACTGGAATTGATGTGTTTATTTGAGCAGGGGTCTCACTAAATTCCCAAGGTAGACCTCCCACATAGAATGGTCCAGTATGCTCACCATCAACTTCTACCAAGAAATTATTTTCAATAATTTGTTGGTGGTACTGAAGATCATCAAAACTTAGATCAAAACTATTGGGTACTTTATATTTGTCGAGTCTCAAAGACCACCATCTAGATGGTTTTTCAAGAAAATGAGTTTCTAGAATTTCATCTAACTCATCACGATTATTAACCCTTTCTGCATTGGTCAAAAATCTGACATCTTCAGTTAAATTCTCTAGTCCTACAGCAATACAGAAGCCTTCCCACTGTGTTTGATTATCACAAGAAATTGCAATGTATCGTTTATCTTCACAGTGATAGCAACGGTTTGGTGCAGAGGTTGAAGAACTACTACCCAATGGTTCTCCTGGAGAATTTGCTAATAAAACTTCAGAAATTTTATTATTCATATTTGCTATAGCATTAGCTAAATGAGATGTCTTAACCCAACATGAATGTCCAAAACGTTCTCTTTCTATCAATCCAAGCATCAGTAGGCCACAAAAGAAAACTGCACCGGTAGGGTCCAGATGAGTGAATCTAATTAACTGTCCATCATCACCTGGGTAGCCTGTTACTCCGCTCATCCCACTGAAAGCCTGCAGGTGTGGTTCAAGAGCTGCTAAGTTTTTCATAGGTCCATCATCACCATAACCAGAACTAGAACCAAAAACCAAATTTGGATTGGACTCGTGTAATTTTTCAAAACCAAGACCAATTCGGTCTGCTACGCCCGGTCTAAAATTTTCAATCAGAATATCAGCTTTATGTGCCAACCCTAGCATAGCATTCATTCCTTCTTCTTCTTTGGTATTAAGACCAGCAGATTTTTGATTAAGATTGGTAGAACTGTATGCGGTAGCAAGTTTATTTTGATGAGGGTAGAGCATTCTCAAAAATTCACCTTTAGGAGGCTCAACTTTGAATACTTCAGCTCCAAGATACCCAAGTAATGTTGCAGCCCAAGGACCCACTATTGAAGTACCAATACTTAAAACCTTTATTCCATTAAGCGGTCCTTTATTATCTTTCATGATGTCTCCGTGTAAATCCGGTTAATATATCATTAATTTATCATATGATAAATAGTGATTTGTTATATATATACTCCTATTATTTATGATTTAAGAGCTTTATTTCAAAAGCTCAGATGCAGCTAAACCAGCTAGCCTTCCAAATGTGGTTGCAGTTAACAGACCATTACCAGCCATATATCCCCAGTCTGAAGGTCCAGAAATTCCTCTTGCAGATCCTCCTCCAGCATATAAGTTGGGTAAAGGTGTACCCTTTTTATCTAAAACTCTAGCTGTTTCATCAACAACTAATCCTCCCTGAGTATGAAACAAAGCTCCAGTTACTTTAACAGCGTAGTAGGGCGATTCTAATTTTGGTTTGCCTTTGAAGTTTCTACCAAATACATCGTCTCTTTCACCATCAACCATTTCTTCAACCTTTTGTATAGTATTTGTAAGTGCTGCTTCTGTTATTCCAGTCAGTTGGCTCAATTCATTCATTGTCTTTGCGTGGACAATCGCTTTAGCTTCTATTGCATTATGATAATCCTCAAATTCCATCATTAATTTATGCAGCCTCTCATCAAAAATATTCCAAGCAATTTTGTTTGGTTGACTCACAACTTCAACAGCTTGTTCAGAGTAACCTTTAGACTCGTCTGAGAATCGTTCTCCATTTTCATTAATTTGAAATGCGCCTTCCATAATCATCGGCCATAAAATAGGTACACCTCTACCAGCAGCTAATCCGCCATGACCTTGGAAAGAAGATATATCCGCTAAACCTGCTCCAAGAGCTTTACCCCATATAATGGCATCCCCTTTGTTTCCAGGATGCCCAAAAAATTCAGCTTCTTTTATTTGTGGGATATACTCTTCTAGCATTTCAGGGTTTCCTGCAAAACCACAACATGCAAGAATTAATGCTTCACAACCTATTTCTTCAACCTCTCCATCTCCTCCTAGAACCTTTACACCAATAATCTTTTTATTATTATCCGCATATAAATCCGTTACTAGAGAATTTGTTAATATGTCAATTTCTGATCTTTCAGCTGCTCTACACAACGCTCCCATTAACTCACTGCCTGTTCGATTAGGTGTTCCATGCATTCTCATAACAGTGTGCCCAGGATAGAGAAAACTATCTACTAGACTCAAAGGAATACGATGTTGATCAACCAACCATTCTATAGTTTTTGATGATTCATTTGCTAGACAATGGGCAATATTTTCATCTGTTTGTCCTCTAGCTTTATCTATAATATCTTTTGTAAATAAATCAGCATCGTCTTTAATTCCCGCTTCTCTTTGAAACCTTGTATTTGCACCAGGTATTAATCCTGTGGACATAGCTGTTGTCCCCAGAGGTGTTGAATCTCTTTCAATCACCAGTACTTCTGTTTTATTTTCTTTAGCAGCTAGTGCAGCGGTTAGACCACAGCCTCCGGAGCCTATTACAAGGACTGGTATTGAGTACTCGAAAGTTTTTTTATCATCAAAAATTACAGTCAATACTTACCCCTAATCAAATGCTTTTATAATAATTGATGCCATCATTATTTTTTTTCATTTCCATTCTGCCTTCACCAATTAAATAATTTAAATGTGCAAGGCTCTCTCCCACAGCCAATATGAGAGCATTTTCATTAATTTTATTTGCGAATAATGCAGGAAAAACTTCAATGACATTCTTTGACTGATTACAAAATGCATACAGACTTTCAAGCTTCTCCATATGATCTTCAATGATTGAATCAATTCTTTTATGAGCGCCATAATAAGGGTAACCATGAGATGGTAGTATCAATGCATCATCTGGAATTCTTTTTTTGATATTTTTTAGACTGTTTATCCAATCATCAAGTGGATTGCTATCGGCATGGAAAGGTCTAACACTAATATTAGGTGTAATTCTGGGTAAGATGACATCTCCACAAATAAAGATATTATTTTCTTTGGAGTATAAGCAAGCATGCTCTGGAGAATGCCCATTAGCAATAACCACTTCCCACTCATTATCACCAAGAGTAATAATTTCATTATTTTTTATTTTTTTGTAATTCCTATTAATTGGGGTCACCAGTGTTTTTCTGTATGTGACTCTTTCCAAATAACGTTTGATGGATGCATCGTCATAGCCACAACTCTTATAGAAATCCAGTGCAATAAATTCTTGTGATTTTTCTATGCCTTTGCTTAATAATTGGGTTTCTTGATATTCTTTTTCTGTGAAATGTGGATCCACTTCCCAGTAATCAGAAAGCCATCCTGCTAAACCTGAATGATCCAGATGCATATGAGTAATTAGGAGATCTTCTAAAGCTTTACCTTTGAAAATCGTTTCAAATAGATTAATCCAAATGTCCTTGGATTCATCATTTGCCATTCCACTATCAATAATGGTCCATCCATTTTTACCTTCTAAAAGCCATAAATTAATATGATTGAGAGCTATTGGTAGTGGCATTCTTAACCAATAGAGGTTTGGTGATACTTCTAGCACTTCTCCATTGGGAGGTCTTTTTGAGTATGGATAGTCTAATGTATCGTTTACTGTTATTTTTTTTGTCATATTATCTTTATTTTACTATTAAATTCATTTCATTTTATGTCAGTTTTGTTTCCTAATTTTTTTATAAAAATCTAAAGAATGAGGATTATCAAGAGCCTCTATATTTTTTATTACATTTCCATTAATTGCTGCTTTCACTGATAGTTCTGAAATCTTTCCACTTCTTGTCTTTGGAATATCAGGAACAGATGTTATTTTTTTAGGAACATGTCTAGGGCTTGCTTTTAGCTTAAGCTCTTTTTTTATCTTATCGATTAAGTCTTGAGTCAAAAATACACCTTCTTTTAGAACTACAAAAAGAGATACAAAAGAGTTATTGCCATCGATCTCATCAATGACAACCGATTGGAGTATAGTAGGGAATTTTTCCAATTGTCTATAAATTTCAGCAGTACCAATTCTTACCCCACCAGCGTTGAGTGTCGTGTCTGATCTACCAAAGATAATGAGACCATTATTTTTAGTGATTGTGGCATAATCTCCATGCGCCCAAACATTATTATATTTATCAAAATAAGTATCCTTGTATTTTTCTTTTTTAGGGTCACCAAAGAATCCTATTGGCATGGAGGGAAAGGATTGGGTGCATACTAACTCACCTTTCTCATCTTTTTTCACTTCCTTTCCTAAATCATCAAAAACTTTGACAGCCATACCTAATCCTATTGACTGAATTTCTCCTTTATATACTGGTTGATTTGCATTGCCTAAAGCAAAACATGAAATAATATCGGTTCCACCAGAAATGCTTGAAATTTGTACATCATCTTTTACAGAGTTATTAATGTATTCGAAATGATCCATTAGCAAAGGAGATCCAGTGGATAAAATAGTATTAATAGCACTTAAATTATTATAATTTTTTGGTTTATGCTCTTGATTCATTAGCGAACTTAAGTATCCAGGGCTGATACCAAAGACATTAATTTTTTCTTCTTCAGCAATGCTCCATAAATGATTAGTATCTGGATAGAGTGGAGAGCCTTCATAAAGTATGATGGTTGCTTCACTGGCTAATGCGCTGATTAACCAATTCCACATCATCCAACCACAAGTAGTAAAAAAGAAAACACGATCATTTTTTCTTATATTTGTATGCAAGCGATGTTCTTTTAGATGTTGCAGAAGAGTTCCTCCAGCACCATGTATTATGCATTTTGGTTTCCCTGTTGTTCCAGAGGAATACATTATGAAAAGTGGGTGGTTAAAAGGCAACGATACAAATTCTAGATTATGTTCTTCAAGTAGACATTCCTCATAGTTAATTGTATTGACCAATTGCCCGATCTCTTTGGATTTTTTTTCGTGAATTAAGATAATTTTATTCAGGCTATCCAGCTTCTTTTCAAGAGTTAATATATTCTCAGTCAGGTCAAAATGCTTTCCTCCATATTGGTAGCCATCAGTGGTGAATAATATTTTAGGTTTAACCTGACCAATACGATCAATAACCCCCTCTGTACCAAAATCAGGAGAGCAAGAAGTCCATATAGCACCGATGCTAGAAGTAGCGAGCATAGCTACTACTGTCTCAGGTCTATTAGTCATCACTGCAGCAACCACATCGCCTTTTTTGACACCCATTTCTTTGAGTGAACCAGATAAATTAGCGACAGAGCTATAAAGTTCTTGATGACTCATCTCCATTCGTTTTCCTGTTTCATCTCGATAGATAATAGCGGCTTGATTGTCTTGCCTTTGGAGTAGGTGATGGGCAAAGTTTAATGATGCGCCTGAGAACCATTCATCATTCATGATATGGTCAGCTTTATTCAGTGTTGTTATAGGTGCAGTTGTAAAATTTATATTGGAGTATTTTGCAAAAGAACTCCAAAACTCTTCAGCTTGATTGATTGACCAAGAATGCAATTGCTCATAGTCATCAAAACTGAGATCTTTATTCTTCTCTAGATAATAAATAAATTCAGAGAGTAGAGTTGTATCCTGATTGTTAGGTTGCCAATTTAAATGAGGTTGTTCTGACATATTGAATAAAGTATGTGTTAATCAGTTGATAAATTAAAGAGAGATATTATAATGCTTATTTATCAAATGATAAATAGTAAATAATTATATGGTCTCATTCTCTCTTGAATACTTTCCACCTCAAGTGGAATCCGAAAAGCTTGATCTTATTGCTCAAGCTGAGAGTATGTCTATGTATCAGCCGAAGTATATGAGTATCACGCATAGTTTCAATGTTGAAGGACATAACAACACATTAGAAATGGCAGAAGAAATCACATCAAGAATTAATACACCAGTTATACCTCATATGACTTGCGCTAAATATTCAAAAGACGATATCCTCTCAATGGCTCATGATTATCACAATCTAGGATTAGAGTCAGTGGTAGCTTTAAGAGGAGATTCTAAGAATCATGATGATCTGGATAGATATACTGATGCTAAAGAGTTTACCCAAGCTCTTTCAGATCAATTCAATTTTCGATTATTGACTGCAGGATACCCAGAGGGTCATCCTGAGTCAGTTAGTCTAGAAAAGGACATGGGCTATTTGAAAGAAAAATGCCTCATAGGTATAGATGAGATAATTACACAATGGTTCTTCAGCAATAAAGATTTTTTGATGTATCGAGATAATGTTAGTGCTTTCGGCATAGATACCCCTATCTCAGCTGGTATATTACCGATAAGCGACTTTGAGAAAGTTAAAAAATTTGCAGCAGTATGTGGTGCAAACATTCCACAATCACTACAACAAAAATATGACGCAATCAGTGATAATGATGCATTGGGTATCCAAGAGCTAGGGCAGAGCATTGCTATTGATCAAATTGAAAATTTACAAAAGGAAGGGATTGATAACTTCCATCTCTATACACTCAATAGAAAAGGTTTAACTCAAGATGTTATTCATCATTTTAATAAACCAATGAAGCCTCAAACTGAAGAGATGTTAAAAAATAATAGAAAAGCATCGTAGACATTATGAAGGTTGTTGTTATAAGGTTAGATTTCATAATCAATGAGAATAATCATGTCTAAACCACAACCACAGATAAAGAAGGTAGAGCGAGAGTACTTACCTGACAATATGAAACAGGGATGGGATCAGGCAGTAGAGCTGACAGGCGATGCAACATTTGTTGAAGTTTCAGGTAATAATCCTGAAGTTTATGAGTGGTATTTTAAGGATTTTTATAAAAAGCTTTTCTATTCAGGTCGCTTTGAGAAAACTTTGGTAGAATTGGTAAGACTGAGATTAGCCAATGTTCATGGTTGTGCATTTTGCAATAAAGGCGATACCGTCCATGCACTAGAATCTGGAGTGACAAAAGAGCAAATTAGTTCATTGAATGATTATAAGAATGGTCCTTTTACCACAAGAGAGAAAGGAGCATTAGAGCTAGCAGATCAAATGGTTCTAACTAATAATAAAGGTGTATTAGATCAATCATTGTATGAAAAATTAAAATCAGATTTTAATGATGGCGAACTCTATGAGCTTGGAATGATTATGGCAGTGCTTATAGGGGTAGCCAAATTTACCTTTGTTTTTGATTTAGTTGAAAAAGAGGATTATTGTCAATTTTAGGATTAAAAAATGGATCGAAGAGATTTATTAACAGGTAACTATACGAAAAACAGACTTGATTTAAGTAAATCAATCGATAGCACATATGCTTATGCAAAGCTTGTAGGTACTGCTGATAAAGCAATGGTCCATTACAGTCTTGAAGGAACGATTTTTGCATATTTACCAGGTGGGCCTATACCATTTATAGGGTTTCAGGCGATTTTAAAAGGTGTGTGGGAAAAGTTGGAGCAGGATTCTTTTCGCTATACGTTATTTGAATCTGGTTTTTTTCATTCATTAGATTCTAAAAATCATATCGAGATTTTTCAAAATCCAATTACAAAAAAAGAAAATCAACTGTCATATATAAAAGGTGGACCTTATGAGTCTATTATTAAACCGAACCAACTTGATTGGGTTGTTTCAGGGGATGATATATGGATTCAAGAACCTAAAACTAGAAAGGGATACTTTGGTAATTCAGAATCAGGTGAACAAAAAAAACAGACCTCATTTGCGAATGTTATTTTTAAAGGAAAGCTCTCAGAGTTGAATGACTCAACTACCATAGCATCATCAATGATGACCTATAATTATTTGAGTCCATGGTATCCATTCTTTGATATGGATGATGTCGATGGAAATATGTACTGGCAGGCAGTAGGAAATAAAATACAATCTTGGTCGGATGTCCCTGAGACGATGAAGAATTTTTTAAACCAACAATCAGATAATTATTTTGAGTCAACAAATCCTTGGTCAGAAACAACAAGTACATTGAAGAATTTTAGAAAAAACAGTAAATAATATAATGCCAATAAAAAAATACATAAATAGAAGAGAATTAATTGGTGGTATTGGTGCTATAGCAGCTACACCGCATTTAGTATCAGCACAAGGACTTCATTCTATTCATCAAAAGGTTGATTTTAATGATCCAATACAAAATGCTCTAGCTTACGCTAAATTAGTGGGTACTTCTGCTAGGAGTATGGTGCACATTTACTACAAAGGAACCATATTTGGAATGACACCAGAGCAAGGTGTTAAGCCAATGATTGGACATACGGGTGTTTTGAAAGGTGTCTGGAAGCCTTGGTTTGATAATAGTTTCTACTACACGCTTTATGATTGTGGATATTTTATGGATCTTGAGACTGGAGGGCCAGTTGAAGAATTTGAAAATCCTTTTACAGGTGAGATCAATCGACCAGTCAAGATTATTGGTGGACCATTTGATCGAGTTATCAAGCCCACTTTAAGGCCATTCAAGTCAAGAGGCGATGAACTGTGGTTGGAAGAACCTGCTTATTTAAATTTTGCGAATAAGCTTGATCCAAAGATTTGGAAAAAGGCATCCACAGGAGATAAATTGAGCTTCCTTTATGTTGAAACCTATCATGGAAAAGTATCTGATCTGAGCAATCCTGATCTAGATAGTATTCCGATGACAATAACATCTACTCATAATACAAGTTGGTATCCTTTCTTTCTTATGGGACAAAGACCTGGTGGTCATTATTGGCAGGCTGTTGGAAAGAAGGTTGAAAATTTAGTGGAAGATGTACCTCCAGTATTGATCAATTATATTGAAAAAGAATCACCCGGTTACTTTGAATCAGAGAAACCTTGGAAAAAAAGAACAGGTACATTTCAAGCCTATAAAGATCAGAGGGAGCCTCAAACCTAATTTACTTTAATTTCTGCCTTTACTCCTAATATCAAAGGTTCAATTAAATTATGGTTTAAATTATAGACTAAACAGTTGGTTTGATATTTGCATTTAATCTGAATAAATTGGTGGGATCATATTTATTTTTAACTTGAACCAAACGTTCATAATTACCTAGGAAATTTAGGTTGACCTCTTTTTGTGATTCAGAAAACTCATCATTGATATAAAACCCATCTGTATAAGGCGAGACTTTTTTCCAATATCTCCTCGACCAAGCCATATGTGGAGCCGTATCAACCCCAACATTCCAGAAAGAACCAGTGATTAAATTGTGTTCAGCATACCTGCTTGGAAATGCAGTGGCATCAGATGCAATGGTATTAATTTTTCCACCAGATTGCTGAAAGAAGGCCATGCTGCCTCTTTCGGGATGTGCCTCTAAGTTATCGACAATCGCATCAATTAAGCCATCTGTAATATTGATCGTATACCCACCTTTCAGATACTGTGATCGACCCCTTGGGTCATTATCATCTCCACTTTTTTGCAATACACGGTAATCAATGATATCTATTTCATCGTGGACCACCTTTCCAGCTTTACGAAGTGGAGCAAAGGCTTTGTCCGCATCTTTATGGGGGCCTGAGTAACAAACGTCAAAATATACCGTATTTCCAAAACCACCTGGAGGTGCAAAAACAACAGGGTCTTGATACATGTCCCACGAAGCCTCTAAAGAATGTTCACCATGAAATTTTAGTAATTTCTTAACATCTCTGAAGTCAAATGTAATTCTTCCCCCGATCACATCTTTATTCATTTCATGGAGTTTAAATTCAAATTTGGTGACTATTCCAAAGTTTCCTCCACCACCTCTGACCGCCCAGAATAAGTCTGGATTTTCATTTTCATCCGCATATCTCAATTGTCCATCTGCAGTGATAATTTCGATGCTCACAATGTTATCAAGCGTGAGTCCATACTTTCTTCCAAGTCTTCCAAATCCTCCACCTGTCGCTAATCCTCCAACACCAGTGTGAGAAACTGTCCCAGCAGTTGTCCCAAGCCCATGAGGTATTGTTGCATCATCTAGTTCACCCAGCCAAGAGCCGCCCTTGATGAAAAGTCTTTTATTTTTTTTGTCTAATCTAGAACCTTTGAAAGGTGATAAATCTATTATTAAGCCTTGATCACAAGTGCCTTTACCTGAAACACTGTGCCCACCACATTTTACTGCTGTTAATAAACTATGATCTCTAGCAAAATTTACAGCTTTTTGTATATCACTTTCATCCACACACTGTGCAATCATTGCAGGTTTTTTATCAATAATTCTATTTCTAACAAGCCTTGCTACCTCATAGCCATAGTCATCTTTGAGAAGAAGTTTACCTTTAAGACTATTCCTAAAGTTTGCTACATCTGTTCCTTTTATTATGAAGTTTTCTCTATTGCCTTTAATTGCCAATAATTCTGAAGGAATTAGACTTTCAGCAGTAAAGCCCTTCCATGAAGGAAAAAGAATTGTTGAAGCTGCAACGGTAGATGAAGTAATAAATTCTCTTCTTTTCATATCAATATTATCCTCATTGTCTATTGGATTATCGAGTAATAATAAAACTAAATTTCTTATTAATCAAATGATAAATAAGAAACTAATAAATTTAATGTTATTTTATTATTGAAGATGGAAAGATGGGACCATTCCCTATGGTTGTTCCTTTACCATATTGAACTTCCAGCCAAGTCACTCCAGATTTTGTTAATTCATTATCTCCCCAATTCCATATACTCATCGGCGGTTGATTGATAAAGAAGTCTTTTGTTGCTTCTATTTTTTTAATTGCATCGTCATCATTTACAACTACATTCATATCCCCCGATAAAATATATAAGAATCGATAACCTTCCTTATTGTAGCTTTGTAGATTTTTCTTTGGGTGTGCCCAGCCGGCAGGTGCATACCTAAGTTTTGCAGTGAATCCTTTTGCTGTATGATCACTTAACCATTTAACAAAGACACCTGGTAGCATTTCATCTTCTTCCCACTCCATAATATTAGTATCAGCTGTATGTTGAAAATTTGCTGAAAAGAATTCTTCCACTAATTTCCATTCATCACTGTGGGAGCGATTTAATGGATTTAATGAAACTGTTTTTCCAGTTTCATAGAATATTAATTGAGTTGATCCAGGGGTTACAATTTGTTTTTCCATTGTGCTTGCTCGATTGCCATGAATACTGAAAGCTGGACGATCCATAAAAGTTCCTGGCCTCATATTCATAAGAGTCCCTTTTTTTTGGTTTGGGCTAACAAACTCATAGAGTGGAAAGTCTCCATCCAAAACATAGCCCCATTCATGAAAGGTATGGTAGTGTGCTTCGGTCCCATCAGCATTCCAGCCTGGGTTGAATTTTACATATAAAAGGGTGCCACCATTTTTTAAGGAGAATAGTAATTTTCCATTAGTCGTCCCTTTATTACCCATTCGAAACCTTTCATCCCATGGTAATTGATTAACGTCAATAATTTGAATGGCTGTATTGGCAATTGCAACACTGGTAATAAAAAGGCTAATAAGTGATATCAAAAAATAATTTTTTACAAACTGCTTAGCTTGTTTCATATAAATCTCTCCTTATAACTAAAGTTATTTTAAAACTTTAATAATATTAATTCTTTAATCGTTTTCGCTGTCATTAAAGCACTGAGCATAACGAAATGCTGTTTTAGCAGCCATTCTCCCAAAAGTTATGGCAGGTCCAACACTCATTCCACTGACCACACTTTTACCCATAAGATGACCATTTCCCATAACTTCTCCTACAGCATATAATCCAGGAATTACTCTAGCGTTTTTATCTATAACCTCCAATGAGGAATTAACAGAGATTCCACCATGAGTGGTTAAAACACTCCCTCCAACACCAAAAGCATAATAGGGTGCTTTTGTGATCTTTAAACGTTCTCTTTTTCTATCAAACTCATCACTTTTATTTGAGTCTATATTCTCATTATATTTAGCTATCGTCTTTGATAAATTTTTTGTATTTATATTAATTTTTTTTGCTAACTCGTTAATTGAATTCGCTTTTACTATTAGATTTCCTTGGTTTATAACTTCATCCATTTGTTTTGGAGTCCAATTTCTAATGTCTAATGAATTGTTCTCTAGTCGGATATTGTCATCAAATAAGACATAGAAAAATAATTCTTCTTGTGAAAGAAAAGCAACCTCTCGATTATCGGGCGTAGTGTGCTCATTGACAAATCTGTCTCCTTTTTTATTAACCCATATGCTTTTAGTAAAATGTTGCGGAGGATATTGTAATCGTGTTGAGATTTCTGTGGGGACTCCTTTTAGATTGAAAACAGTACCAGGATATGAAATTAAATGATCCATATTTGAAAGGCGAGCACCAACTTGTTTTGCCATATTAATAC
>Ga0315327_10001078_pt1 | contig 13995 bp, 8 predicted proteins | sample M110032315metaG_FD_203460 | JGI IMG/M metagenome (GOLD analysis project Ga0315327, IMG submission 203460) | Ammonia-oxidizing marine archaeal communities from Monterey Bay, California, United States - M1 100m 32315 | ecosystem: Environmental > Aquatic > Marine > Coastal | place: USA: California... | reverse complement strand
CTTGCCCCTATAGCTTGGAGAATTGCTAATTCTTTGCTTCTTTGGTCTAAGACAAGAGATAAGAATACAAAAGCTGAAGCTACAACTGCAACTGATGAAATCATAAATTGTAGGCTTAGTAATCCTTGTGTACCAAATATTAGGCCTCCATTTGTTTCAACTTCTTCGTGGGATGATGCCCAATCTTCTGAACTAAATACTATTTCATTATTAGTCATTTCACTAGCAATTTTAGATAGTGCTTTTTTACAATCTTCTTTTTCTTGATCACACAATTCGAAAAACCAAATATTAGAGACATAAGAGTCAGCCATATCTTCTCCTACTAATTTCCTGTATGAATTTTCCCCCAAAATTATAGCATTATTTGTATCTGTTGCAGAAATTCCTGGAATCCATTTATGTTCCCCAAGATACTTAATTTGAGTTTCTCTAAAAGTGCTATTTGCATAATCAATTTCAAGAGAGGGATTACTACTTCTTACTCCAAATCCAAATTTATTTTGTGTTATATTATCATTGTCAATTGTTATATTGAAATTTAATGTATTATCTACAAATGGTGGAATTTCAAGGAATAAAGTGAAATTACTTCCACTAGTAATTGGTAATGTATTATTTCCAATAATGCTTTCAATTGTTAAGTTATATGTTGTGTTATCCAAGTTATTTATAACAATCCAAGACCCAGCAGTCAAATTATTAGTCCAATTTTGTGTCAATGAACCATTAGTAATATTTAATTCGTATATTTCATATTTATAATTTTGATTCATTCGAAATACATATTCAGGGTATTCTAAGGTGATTTTATATTCAAATCCGGAGTTTTCTGATTCAGGGCCTATTCCTCCCCCATCATCCTCAGGTAAATCGAGTAAACTGATGGCACCTTCACCTGCAGTGAAACCATCATTTGCTAATTTATTCATTGTTTTATCAATATTTCTATCAGGTACTGCTTGTTGATCCCAAATAAGTGTGTTTTCAGAATTGTCAAATATGACATATGTCGTAATAATTCCAGAATTGCCTTTTGTAGTAGGATATATTGTTCCGACTGAAACACTAGATTTTATCTCTTTTATTTCATTGTCATTTACTTTGTCTATTGCTTTTTCTACTGCGCTTTGAGCTTCTTCTTTAGAGATTGGATCTACAAATTGTATTTGCAGATCAGCTCCAACATCTGCTGATGCTGTTCTTTCATCTACATCAGTCCCAGTATACCCTTGTATAGCTGCTAAAGTTACAATAGATAATGTCAACAACATGATAACTGCTAATCTGTTTACAGTGTCTGAAGAAGTAGAATTGGTTAATCCCCTTTTAATGTCAGATAGAAGGGCAGTTCTTCCGAATATTTTAACTAGAATTTCTGGTCCTTTTGCACCTATTCTGCCTAATATTATGGCACCTCCAATCCACAATAGGAATGGGGCGAATATTTTGAGAAGACCATCAGTTATAAAATTAGTAATCAAGCCGTCTTCTCCAATACCTCCTAGGCCTCCATTATCTTCTATCCAAATTTCCATTCCTGTAAAAACACCTATAATGAAGGCAATAAGAGGAAGCCAGAATCTAGGTTCAACCTTCTTTGCACTATTTTTGACACCTTCTTCAATTTCTTGTTCAAGGAATTCTTTAGCCTTAGTTCTTCCATAGTACCAAGCAATCCCTATTGTGACTGCTATTGTGAAGGTTAATGCAAGTGTGCCCAAGTTATTCCATCTATATTCATCCAAATCACTGTTCCGCTCGAAGTCCATAAATCCAACAGCAGATAGTAAATCTGGAACTATACCTATTGAAAGGATATAGCCGCCAATAAATGCCAATGTACTAACTATTATTACTTCAGAAGTAAGCATTTTCCTCAAACCTTTTTGAGTACCTCCAATAACTCGGTGGATTGCTATTTCTCTTCTTCTTTGTTCGAGTGATAATTGTAATCCGTATATCAATACAGAAAAAGATAAGACTACAATTGGTATTGCTAGAATATAATTAAAAATTCCAACAAGGCCTAAGAATATATTTAGAAATATGATGCTTCCCCTGATTAAGTCAGTATAAATTAGTTCGACTTCTCCGTCAGCATATCCTCCCCAAGAGTCTACGAGAGTTCCATTTATTTCTGCACGTGAGCCTAAGTATTGAGACTCCATGATGAAATAGTCTATAGATTCATTATTGGAGTTCACGAAATTTTTAAGATTGGTAACATTACTAACAAAACATTGTGCTTTTATTGTTTTATCATTACAATTTTTTTCACTTTGTGAACCGCTTAAAACACCTATTTTACTTTCCGTAGTTAGGTTTTCTCTTGTTATTGGTGCAGTTCCATTGGCTGCATACAATACAGTTATTCTTTTTTCGGTAACTTCTTCATATAAATCATCTAAGTAATCTGCAGCAGCATCTGCAGTCTGAGATGGTAATTTGTCCCTATCTAGGGCAAAACCAAGATATCCATGATCATAATCCATTAAAGTTGTTTTTTGGTCTTCACTTAGTAATTCTGCAGGGATAATTACTGGGTCAAATAAGATGGTAGGATTTCCAGCGCCTTTTTCTTGATAAATTGCAGCGATTGTAAGATTTGTAACAGTCATATTAAGTCTACAATATTTATGGCCATTATCTACAGGTCCGTATTCAATATTCTTGACGTCACATCCTGGCATTTCTTCAGAGAATAATTTTGCATCTGTAACATATGAAAATATTAGAGAGTCTATGGTGTCATTTACTTCAACACCAGCTTGACTAGCTAATTTTGAGGGAAGAATTATCGCTCTCATTTCTGTAGCTTCACTTCCAGACTGTGGCCATTCTCCGTACATTATGTCTTTTGAATGTCTTTCTCCTAATTCACCATCCCATATTCCATCACCATAGAAGCGAATTATTCGTTCGTCATTAATTGGAGGTCCTGATTCAAGCGCTTCAGGATAATCAAGACTAACATTCGCCCAATTCCCCTCACCCTCTATATTTTCAACGTTAAGGGGTTGTGGCGTAACAAAACCTTCATCAAAGAAACCATCTATACGTATCCCTTGTCTTCCGAAAACAAGTCCACAATCATCGAATTCATCTTTTTGAGTTAGCTCATCACAAACCGTTTCCCAAACGGCAGAATCATTGGTTCTTCCAAATACATTATCTCCAGGGTCTTGGCGGAAATCTATTTTTCCATCAAATAATAAATCATCAACACTATCTTTGAGTGCTGCCTTAGAAAGACCACTACCATAGGCGAAAACGGTAGTTATTACTAAGGTAGCCAAGAAAACACCAGCGATGACAGCAATTGCTCTTTCTCTTCCTCTCCAGGTTCTTCTGAGTGCTATAGGGGCTGAAGTTGGTAAGTTCAGGAACCAGTTTTTAAGATTAAATAGCCAGTTAGCTAGTTTTTTTATCAAAGTAAATTCTCCTAGAATTTTCAGTATTATCCACATTATTCCGTTAACCCCCAAGCATCTTTGATGTTTGATGCTGCAGTGATACCATCCTTCATTAGTAACATTCTGTCAGCTTTTGTTGCCAGCATAGGGTCATGAGTCACCATTAGTATGGAAATGGGATTTACTGGATCACTGCAAAGCTCTTTGAAGAGATTTAAAACATCCTCCCCACTTTTCACGTCTAGATTGCCCGTTGGTTCATCTGCAAGCAAAAGTGTTCTTGAACCTGAAATTGCTCGTGCTACAGCAACTCTTTGCTGTTGCCCTCCAGACAATTGTCCGGCAGGAAAATCTATGCGGTCTTCTAATCCTACTTTGATTAATGCTTCTCTAGCCTTTTCATCAGCTTTTTCTTTTTTCATTCCCTTTATTTCAAGTGCTAATGCAACATTGTCATGAGCCGTTAATTGTTCAAGTAAGTGAAAATCTTGAAATATCCAGCCAATACCATTTCTCCTGACGTTAACAACTTTGTTTGGGTTTTTAGTACCATAAATGAATTTATTGATATTTCCAATTTTCCCATCCCCATCAAGATCTTTGTTTAATTTTTCTTCAAGTTTATCTTTTGCATTAGATACTTTTCTAATAGCACCTAATGAACTAGTATCCTCCAGTTCTATTTGTCCAGAATCACCTCGAAGTAATCCTCCTATAATATTTAATAAGGTTGATTTGCCGCAACCTGAAGGCCCCATAAGTGCAACTAATTCACCTTTCTTCATAGATAAATTTACACCTTTTAGAACTTCTATTCTAGTGTTAAAAGTTTTAGATCCAAAACCTCTCTTTAAATCTTTAACTTCAAGTAATGCCATGTTAATTCCGTGGTTTGTATTATATTATATAAGCTTTCTTAGCCAAGTGCCTAATTTTTAAATTATCAAGGTTTTATCCATTCAAGGCTAATCCATCTTTTTTTGTAGGCTAAAACTATAGTTTTATTGACACCATGTCCTACCCTCACCATTCTTGTAATATCTAACCACGTTATTCCATCTTTTACAATGTGTATGAGCCATGGTGCGTGTTTTGATTCATAGTTGTAAACTCTATAATGAGTCCCAAATTTAAGTCCGGAATTAATTTGATATCCTTTCTCTATTAATTCACTTACTTCAGGATCTTTTATTGGTATATTACCATTTTCTTTTAATTTAGTTTTTGGCCATTCTATGATTTTTGTAACATAATAAACAACATCTTCTTCAATATCAATAATAGCAATTTGGATTCGCCTTTCTAATCCTTTGTCAAGTTCTTTAAAAATGTCATTAAAGTCAATTTCATTTTTGAAATTCTTGGCTAGAATTATAGCTGATGATTGGCCTTTCGTGGGCGTATTACGGTCATATAGCCGAAGTCCATGTTCATCAACTTTGACCATTAAGCCTCTTTCTTTTAAATCTCTATAAACGATATGAGTGAGATTATTATTTTTAAATTTTTTTATTTCTTTTTCAGTTAAATTAATGTCTTTTCTGTAATTGCAATAAAGAGCTTCCTCTTTTCTCAAAAGGAGTTCACCTCTCTCTAAAGGGGTACCTGTTTTTCCTTTATTGTATATTTGAGCAGCCAATCTTTGTTCAGTTATTATGATTCCATCATCATCGAGCCTATAAGTCAAGCCTTCACCTCTTTAATGATTTTAACTTTCCCTGCATCACTAAGCATTTTAGCGTTATAGATTGGTATATCTACAACATCATTATTTTTCAGAGTATAATTATTTGCATCCATTCCTGTAAATGTTGGCAAATCTTCTAAAATTTCTACTTTAATATATTCTTTATTTTCTATGGGTTTTTCTGATAAATCGATTTGAGGTTTTTTAATTATTATTTTTTCAGTTTCCTTTTCTTTTAGCTTTGTTTCTTTAATTTCTGTTTTTCCAATTTCTTCTTCTTTGATTTTGTCTATAATCTTAGTAGATTTTACATTTTTACTTAATAATGTTTTCTTTCGGTGGTCCTCTATTACTCCACAAAGTGCGACGAGATATTCTATTTCATTCTTTTGTGCATTTTCAGTATTTGGACTTTGGCCATTTACTTTTTCACGCGCTATATCAGTAAGTTTTCTTTCTCTATGTTTATGTAATTCAAGTTTCATATCCATGAATTTTCTGATGTCAGAGTTAGCCTTTTCAAATCTTTTAGGATCATTCTTTGTATTTTCAATAACTTCTCTTATCTGTTTTTCTAATTTCCCCATTCTACTATAAAAAGCAGATGATAATTTTGTCAATCTCCCCTCCCTTCTTTCCTTAAAAGTTTGGACTCTCAAGTCTCTTAGAGTCATTAAATCTTCAGTCATTATATTCGCATTAAAATGGTTATTAAGAGAGTTTCCCATAATCAAAAGCTTTTAACCAATGTTCTAAGTGGAGATGTAATGAAAAAGTGCCCAGTCTGTGCTGTTGAGGTTGAAGATAATGCGCCATTTTGTAATATTTGTGGTGTAAATCTTTCAGGAGCCAAGGATGTAGGTCCGTCATCCGTTGAAACACCTATCTCAAAAGAGTCTGGAACGCCTAAGTCTACTTCAGCACCTCCAATAATTCAAAGAGGCCGGACTAGTTTCTATTTACCTGCATTACAGTTTTTGGCAGCAGTAGCTCTTCTTGGCTTAGTACTTTACTATACTACGGCAGATATTCCAGGACCTGATGCTGAGTCTAAGGCTGCGGGTATGAATGGTACTTCTGAAAATCTTAATGCGTATGTAAGTGATGACAATCCTCTTCGATGCCCAGATTGGATTAATCGTAATGCAGCTAATGATCCCGATGGATGTCCCTTAGTATTGACTTCTAGTTGGGAGACTGATAATTTTAATATTAAAGCAAATCAATACCAGAGTGTTTTGGGTTTAATTATCTTTTTAGGTCTTTGCATATTTATTCAGGCTAGGCGCATAAATGATAGTAATATCATGGCTCCATTGATATTTTGTGTTTTGATTATGGTTATAATTTATGCATATATTGGAGGTGGTTATTCTAATGTTAATGATGATAAAATATGTTCTACAAGTAGTACTGGTTGTATTTCAGAGTTATATCCTGCCGAGGGTTTAGGTTCGGTTTATAGTACATTAGGAGCTACATCAGCTTTAATCGTCATAATTGTTTCTTATATTGTTTTCCTTTATGCAGTTACTGGAAAGGATATAAGTGAAGCTCCATTAAGTACAATATATTCGTTTGTAGGTGCAGGTTCATTAGTATTCGCAGCTTTGCATCATAATTGGGTCCGTGGTCCTTGGTTTAATTGTAGTACATTATTTGATGGAAGTAGTGATTTAGATATTTTTAATGCATGTTATGCTGCAGATGGAACTCCTACAAGAGCTCTAGTAAATTTACAACCTATTGAAATGATAATTTTACTTGCTGGACTTCTTGCACTTTTATTTGGTATTGCTGCATATATTCTACAAACAATAAGATTAAAGGACATGGAGGAAGCAAAATATTTCCTTATGATTCTATTAGGTCTTGGTTTTCAATTTTTCGTTTTAGTTTGGAATTTAATAAGAAATAGGGCAAATATTTATTTTGAACAAGGAGATATAATTCTCACTGTTTTGTTTGTATCTATTGCTTTCTTGGGCATTTTTCTATTTTATCGTAAAAGGAAATCTGAGCAAAGCATGGAAGGGCTCGCCTATTTCGGTTTATTTGCCGTTGGAATAGGAACTTTATTTGCAACGATGATTGCACCAGCTTTACTTTCTCAAAAGGATATTTCAGCACCAGATGACACCGCTGGTTGGGTTATGTTAGTTATTCCACTTGTGGTAGCTGGTGGGGCTGTTTGGTATGGTATAAAGTTCGGAACAGAGAAGTTTAGAGATAGAATGATGGAAATGCAATTATCAAGCCCACCAACTTCAGATCCATTTGATTCTTCATTTGAACCTGAAGAAGAGTCTACATCTGATGAGCCTTCAGCACCAGTATCTTCAGGTGATATTAGTTTAGAAGATGCAATGGACCGACTTTTATCTGAATTCCCTGAAGCGACTATTGATATCAAGCCAACCGAAGACGAAAATTATGGAACTGATCTTTCTCACTTAGATGATTTAGAAAAAGATTTAAAAGAAGAATTAGCTGAAACACCTAAGATACGTAAGGCTATGAAAGTAGATTATAATGTAGATTATGAAGAATTGTCAAAATATTATTCGACAACTGAAGATACAATTAACCAAACAGTTACGCATTTGAAATCCGGTCGAAACATAATGCTTTATGGTGATCCAGGAACCGGTAAGACAGCTTTGGCAAATTTACTTTTGAGCCAAATTTGTGGTGTTAATGAGGCCAAAGATGGTAGCATGGTTCCAAATTATTCTATTGTCACAGCTAATGCCGAATGGTCTAATTTTGAAGTAATAGGTGGTATTTCTCCTGATGATTCAGGTGGTTATTATTTCAAGGATGGTTATGTAGCAGATGCTGCTAAAAACTGCGAAAAAACTATGCAAGATGTTGGCAAACCTCATTATCTCGTGATTGATGAGTTTAATCGAGCAAATATTGATGAAGCTTTTGGCAAATTATTTACAGTTTTCGAGTACAGAGATAAACAAGCCTTATTGACAGCTAAAGAAACTGGCGGTGCTCCTTTCATGATGCCTCCAGAGTTTAGAATTATTGGGACTATGAATACTCAAGATAAGAATACATTATTCAATGTAGGTCATGCTTTGATGCGCAGGTTTGCTTTTGTAGAAATTGGGTTGCCAGACAGAGATGATGAGTACAAGCGTATGCCAATTTTTGTATTCAATAAATTAAATAAATTAGGTATTGCACCAGAGCGTCCTGAAACTGAAGAAGATTGGTATGCAAAAGAGATGTTTGATTTTTATGATGATGAAGGTATAATGTTTAAAGCTTTTAATAAGTTTATGAATTTCTTAGAAGAAGAAGAACTTCCTCAGTCACGTGATGATGAAGTGGCAAGAGGCGTTAGAACTTACAGAAAGATAGGGCCTGCAGTGATTATTGATTCGATGTTAACTGTCTTTAATTCTATTGGTCAATATGATTTAGATAGAGCTCTTGGAGATGTAATTAAATCGAATATAATGCCTGCACTCGAAGGTTTAGAGCGAAATGAATTAAAATGTTTAATGCTAAAATCTCAAGAAGTATTGGGACCAACTCACAGTATTACAGTTACTTTAGAGAAGATGGTAGATTCACCAGGTCTAAGCGTATTCGGTTGATATGAGTTTACCAGATGCAACAATAGAGCTAAGGTTGCCTGAAGGACATTCAGATAATTTAACTGAGGGTGAGTCCGTAATGCTTAATGTTAATGCGTTTCGAGCTCTAGAAGATATTCATATTAGGATGGGTACTGCTAAGGTAGATACTTTACCTCCAGTTAGGTCTAATACAACACATTCGATGCAATTTGTTGTTCCAGATTACATTGGTACAAACACAATTAGCTTACACAATAAATCAGGCAGTCCTATTTCTAACAAGTTGGAAGTAGTTATTGCACCTAGTATGATGGATTATGATAATTTCAAACAACTTAGAGATGATCACATACCCGATTTAGTCAAAAATTCGGGAGCAGATGAACCACCTGAAGGTATGTATCCTGGAGGAACTTCTTCAATTGAAGAAGAAAAGATATTATTGAATATTGAAAAATTATTGGAATTTTCAAGTAAATTATTGAAAGTTACAAATGATATCAAAAAAGGAGCTTATACTTACAAAGTTGAGGTTCAGCGTAAGACGATGAAATCTCAGATAAGGGGAGCTGTAAGATGGCAAAAGACGGCATTAGCTAGAGCGCAGAAAGGAACTGAATATGCGACAGCCCACGTCACAGATATCCGTAAAAGAAAGTGGAGTACTCCTACAAATATATTATTAGTTAAATTCCATATGGAGGTATTCATTGAAGCAATATTCTTTAGAGATGAAATGGATCGTCGTGAGCGAGAAAAGAAAGCTTGGGCTACAATTTATGGTAAGGAATATCAACCTCTCGATGATTCGACAAAAGAACAGTTAGATAAGTTAGATTTAGCATGTAAGTTTCACAAAGGAGTTCTAGGAGATGGGAAGCTGGCTGAATTGATTCCCAAAGCTAAAGATACAAGGAAAGAAGAAAGATTAATTAATCGTGAAGCTATTATTGAAGCTAAAACTTGGAGCAGAAATAGAGCATACAGGGAATTACCAGAACTTTGGAGAGAATTTTTAGATGAATATCAATCATATTATGAAGAAACAGTATTAGTCGAGACTCAAAAGATGACTGATATTTACGCATTATGGATTCTTTGTGAAATGGCATCTGGGTTAAAATTGAGTGCACACGCCAAATCATTGAGGGAATTCCGTTCAAAGAATAAAGATATAGTTATCAAATATGATGCACCCGAACAAGTAAGACAAGGTTGGAGTAATTCAATAATGGGATCATTATTTGGAGATTCAGATACAAAATCTAATCCGATACAGGGGTCTGGTCAACCCGAGATATTCATGAACTATAGAGGCGTTAATTTTTATTTTGAAGCAAAATATAATTTAAGAGAAACACCTAGAGAAGAGGATGTCTACAAAGTTTTAGCTTATATGAACAATTATGATGTTTCTTGTGGAGGTATCATATATCCGGGACCTCAACTGAAAATTACTGTTGACAAAAAGAATAAACAAGTAATGGCTTGGATTCCTTTTACTTGGACTGAAAAAGCCTTTGAAGTTGCTCCAAATTATTTTGCCTTTGTGTCTGATCGAATGGCTGCAATTCACTCTAAAATTGATGAGGATGAAGAAGAATTATCAAATTTCGTGAGTGAAGTTGAAAGGACGGCGTTTGACTTCTATGAAGCTATAGCTACTCCTGGTGCTGTAGCACCTGAAATGCCTGAGTTTTTGTACAATGAAGAAGTTGAATTAGACTTAGATGAATTAATAGAAACTGAAGAAGATACTGTTGAAGAAGAGACTGAGTTGACTACGGAAGAAGTTTTAGAAGCTCTTGGTGAAGAAGGTAGTTCTGAAAAAAGAGAAAAACTTATTTCAGAAATTGAAGATGGAGAAGTTCCTGCAGGTCAGGGAGGGGAAGGAGATTATGCTATTTCTAAACCAGTATCTAGTGATGAAGATTCCCCAGTTGATTCAAGTCCGGTTGATGTTGTAGAAGATGTTTCTTCAGCTGGTGATGTTGATGAATTTACTCCAGTTGTTGAAGATGTAGAAGAATTTAGCTCTGATGTAGAGAAAGTTGAAGAATTCTCTCAACCTACTGATTCAATTCCAGATAAGAAAATATCTGTTTCTATAGAGCAACTTAGAAAGAAGATGAGCGATGATAAAGATAGTTAAAATATTGATGATAATTAGTTAAATAGTGCTGTCAAATAAAGAGATATGATTAAGGTAGGCATCAATGGTTATGGAACCATTGGAAAGCGGGTAGCAGAGGCAGTACAACTCCAGGATGACATGGAGATTGTTGGCGTTGTAAAGACAAAACCAACTTATGAGATTCAAGGAGCATTAGATGCCGGTTTTCCAGTTTTTGCTTCTACAAAATCAAAAATAGCATTTTTTGAAGAAAAAGGTGTTAAAGTTACGGGAGTTACTGAAGACTTAGTTGATATTGCAGATATTATCATTGATTGTACACCAGGCAAATTGGGTGTTAATAATATGGATATGTACAAGAGTTTTGGAACTAAAGCAATATGGCAGGGTGGAGAAAAGCATGCACCTATTGGTGTAAGTTTTAATGCTTTAACTAATTATTCTTCTTCTATAAATCAAGATTATGTAAGAGTTGTATCTTGCAACACGACAGGTCTTTCTAGAACTCTTTATCCTATCTTGAGTAAATACAAGATTGATAATGTTCAGGCGATCATGGTTCGACGTAGTGGTGATCCGAAAGATAGTGACAGAGGTCCTCTTAATTCGATTGAGCCAGTACTTTCAGTCCCAAGCCATCATGGGCCTGATGTACAGACTGTTATTGAGGGTTTAAACATACAAACTATGGCAGTTAAAGTCCCGACTACTATAATGCATGTACATTGTATTATTGCAGAGTTAGATAGAGAGCCAGACGTTAAGGAAATTATTTCACTATGGGAATCTACTCCTAGAGTTAATTTATTGGAAGGTTTTTTGATAAATAAAGATTCTAAAATCCGCAATTTACCAGGCACTGCAGAGATAATGGAATTAGCTAGAGATTCGTTGTACACAAGAGGTGATTTGAATCAGATAGCAGTTTGGAGAGATGGAGTACATGGACTAGATAATAAATTATATTATTATCAGGCAATACATCAGGAATCTGATGTTATTCCTGAAAATATTGATGCAATAAGAGCGATGTTTAACCTGGAAAGTAATAATCTTAAATCTATTGAAAAGACTAACAAGGCTTTAGGTATCTGTTAATTTTTTAATTTTAGCAATAGCTGACTTATTATGTTTTGCATCTAGGTCATTAGCCATAGCTATTCTGACAAATTCACCATTGATAGCATCAATTTCAGTTCTTTGTTGATTTTCAATATCCTGTAGCATACTACACTTGTTTTCAGCAGTTTTGGCTATAATAGTCATAACTTCTTTCCATGGGTTTAAAGGTAATTTAATTCCAATTTTTTGAGCAATCTTTGTACTCTCTTCACAAATATTTTTTACTTGGATAATTAATTTTTTATTTTTAAGCTCTCCATTTTTCACTCTATTAATTGTTGCTATTGGGTTTATAGCACTATTAATAATTGCTTTTAACCATATATAATCAGGTATATTTTCAACGATTTCACAAACAATGCCTCTAACACTTAAGCTTTGAGAAATATTTTTGATAGTGACTCCATTTTCTCCTTCTATCTGACCAAGAAATGTAAATCCCCCTCCATTGTGATGTGAAAATCCAGCTTCTATCTTCGAACTACCAGTACCTGTAACCATATACGAGAGAAGGTTTGGTCTTATTTTGTTTTTTAGTAAGTTAAGAGTTTGCAGTCCATTCTGACAGCATAAGATTGGTGTATCTATCTCTTTTATTTGATTTAATAAATTTTCAACGTCATAACTTTTTACAGCTAAGATAACTAAATCAGTTTTATTTAATTTAGTAATAATGTTTATTTTTTTGTCAACAATTTTACCAGTCATATCCTTGATTCTAATTTTCTTTTGTTTTATAAGATGTTCATGTTCAGGTTTTACTAATATGGATATTTTATTTTCTTCATTAGCTAGTTTGTATGCTAAGAGAACTCCAATTGCCCCAGGTCCGATTACTGTTATATTCATTAATCTCTAATATATATTAGACTACGATTATTAATAATTTGAATTACTATTTTTAGTTGAGGTTTCTCTAAATTAACTTTAATTTTTGGCCATTTGTCAAAGACTGCGCCAGCAACGTTTCTTGCTAGTTCTGTTGAGGTATACTTGTGTTCTCCTTTTCTTATAACTTTAATGGCAAAACTTTCAGGTTCATTCACTCTATCAATTACTTTGGTAATATTAGAGTATATATTTTTTTGTTCAGAATTTGTCATAGTGGCCGGAGAAATGGAAAAACGTTTTTCCAATTTTTCATCAAATTTCCTATTTGTTTCTAGAAATATTTCCCTCCCCAATATTTGATATTTCGAAGTTATATCTTCATTGTATAAAGTTAAAATTAGTTTGTCTCCAAATCTTTTTGTGTTATGATTTGAATCTCTATTTACAATAAAACCATACATTAGAGAGAATCCAAAACCTTATCAATTATTTCTTCAGAATGACCTATGTAATTTTCAGGTTCTAATGTTTTTTGTATTACTTCATTGCTCAAATATTCTTTTACAGTGGAATTATTACTTATCGCTTCATTGAAAGTCAATTTATTACTTTCAGCATCCATCGAAATTTGGCGTACAAGTTCGTGAGCTTCTTGTCTTCCTAAATCAGTTTTACCAAGTGCAATTACAAAAGCTTCAGCCATTGGAAGTCCTCCTGCACGAGACATGTTTTCAGACATTTTTTCTTTATTAACATAAAGATTTGAGAATACATTATCAGATTTAATAAGAATGTATTCTAATAAAATATAAAATTGAGGTAAAATTATTCTTTCACTACTGGAGTTAGCTAAATCTCTTTCATGCCATTGCAGGTTATTTTCGTATGAAGTATAAAGCATAGATCTAATTATTCTCGATAGTCCTCCTATATTCTCAGAGGTAATAGGATTTTTCTTTTGAGCCATTGTTGAAGAACCTACCTGTTTCTTTTTGTTAAACGCTTCAGCTACTTCCCCGATATCACTTCTTTGTAGATTACGTACTTCCAAAGTAAATTTTTCCAAACTTGTTGCTAGGTTTGATCCCCATGCAATTACTTCAGCTATTCGGTCTCTCCCCAGTATTTGGGTGGTAGCTAATGGTTCATTTAGGCCTAATTTTTTACATATTTCTGTTTGAACTTCCAATGTGTTAGGTGCCATAGCCG
>Ga0315327_10001075_pt1 | contig 14008 bp, 33 predicted proteins | sample M110032315metaG_FD_203460 | JGI IMG/M metagenome (GOLD analysis project Ga0315327, IMG submission 203460) | Ammonia-oxidizing marine archaeal communities from Monterey Bay, California, United States - M1 100m 32315 | ecosystem: Environmental > Aquatic > Marine > Coastal | place: USA: California... | reverse complement strand
AATCTGCGCAAAAGGAAATTGTGCCAGCATTTCAATTAATAAAAGATTGGCTGATATCAATTCATTCAAGGCCAAACATTGTATTTTGTTCGATCTGTTTTGTACTACCATCAGAACATCTTCAACTTGGCTGAGCCTATGATATGTGTATGGCAAGTTTCAAACTCGTAAAGGTTTACTGTGTGTAAGTGGTGAAAGTCACAGTTTAAACACAAATTATTTAGCCTCACTTATATATACATATCCAAACCAAACAATACAAGTGCTAAACAAACATAAAGATTATATACACTTACGGGCTGTTTATCCGCTACAAAAAAAAGTGACAAATAAACAAAATTAAACAAAAAAAAGCTTGACATATAAAATAGGTATGAGATCATAAATGTAGATACAAAGTGTAGTTACTTAATAATATTGAAGAGGTAATACCATGAATAAAAGTTATACAGTAATCCATGACGGTGAACAAAATAACAAAGTGATTGCTAAGTTAACACCAAAGCAAAGTAGATATTTTTGGAAATGGAGCGCAACAAAATTAGAAGAAATGAACATGTGGAAAGAGCAAAGATACCCAAACATTATCAAATAAGTCTTTGTAAAGCTTTAAAACGAAAGGAAAATGAATAATGAATGAACAGGACGCATTAAACTCAATATGGGACTTAGTAGAAACAAGAATCAATGAAAATGATTATAAACATTATCAAGAATGTTTTAAAGAATTAGAAGAGTGCATTGAACGCAAAAATAAAGTTCTATCACATCAAAGAAAATTGCTAGATAGAAAGTAAGTCTTTAGAGCCTATCATCTTAACGGTTGGTAGGCTCACTAAGGTTTATTTAAACCTTGTTTTAATCCACAAACTTAAAAGAGGTAATACCATGAATCCACAAGGTCAATACAAGTTACCACAGGCAAAAATAAAAAGATGTAACGTGTCACGTTTAACAGAGTTAACAGAGATTGCATTTGACCATTTCAATGTAGAATTATTTGATGGCAAGCTCACGAGGCCTGCAATCACCATACAGGCAGATGCTAGGACGTATGGATGGGTATCTGTTTTGCCTGTCTGGGTAAATGGTGAAAGACAAAACGCAAAGCGTGAGTTAAATCTTACGGCAAATTATTTGAAGCGTGGACGCTATGATAGATGGGCTACACTTTTGCATGAAATGGTTCATTTGAAAAACTTGCAAGCTGGAATTTTAGATGTAACACCTAGCAACGGTTATCACCAAAAGAAAACATTTGGCAAGGCTTGCGAGGCCATTGGGATGAAAGTTTGGTTAAGGAATGATGGATGGAGTGGGACGGCAATTGCACCATTGACTGAGGCACATTTTGCTGTGCAATCATTATCCGAAAAGCTTGATGAAGCAGAGTTTGAATTTCAGCGAGGTGATTATATCCCTACAGAGGAGGAGATTCCAAAAACACCAACTGGCAAGGTTGCACCTAATTCTGGTCGCAAAGGCCGTGGATCTGGCAATGGTAGCAAGTTGAAAAAATGGTCTTGCGGTTGTCAAAATGTACGGGTTGCTATCGCTGATTTTTCTGCAACATGTAACAAGTGCGAAAATGAGTTTAAACTACAGGATTAATCCTAAACAGGGGGCATAGCCCCCAGAAAGGTTCACCATGAAATATGAATTATTAAAAGCAAACAGATCAGGCTGGAATGAATCAAAAGCAAAAGAGGTATACGGGGTTATATCTTTAAATGGAATAATACAAGTTTATATCCCATACGGTAAAGCCAAACAAGCTAATAAAATGCTCGAATTATTTAATCTAAAATTAATTTAAAATATATGTTGACAAGTGTACCCACAAAATGCAAAAATGACTTAACTTTAATAGGAGAAATAAAACCATGACTGAATTAGAGAGAAGATGTTTAAAACAAAATGCTACAGAACTTAGAAGGATTGCAACAAAAATAAATTCGCTAGAAGATGCGCCAACCAGATCAATAGCACAAAATGAGGTGTTTTGTTTGCAAGTTAGACTTGAAGAGGTTGTTAGCAGTATGAAAAGTTTACAAGATGTTTTAGAAATACCATTAAAAGATTATGATGGCGAAAATTTACACAAAGTAAAATTAATAAATAAATAAACTTAATCGAAAGAGGACAAAACCATGAAACAGACAATAACAGAAAGCTATTTTGTAGATCAGATCGTAGGTGATGACTATAACAATATGAGCTATGACGGGGCAAAGGCGTTGTTTGAATACTTTGAACAGTTAGAAGAGGGCGCAGACGAAATAGAATTTGACAAGGTAGAAATCCGTTGTGCTTATACAGAGTATGAAAATCTTGATTCTTTATTAGCTGATTACGATTGTATCAAGTCAATTGGTGTTGAGTATGACGATATTATTGAAGATTTAAAGGCTAGGACAATGGTTATAGAAGTTCCAAACAGCGACAAAATAATAATTGAGCAATTTTAGTTTAAACCACAAAACAGAGGGATATTTAGAATGAAAATAGTTAATGTTAAAACATATAACCGAAATGCTAGAGATATAAAAAACAATGCAATGTCAAGCCAACCTCAACCAGTTAAAGTATATGATAAAAATGGAAAGCTGGTCAAAACCATAACCAATTTCGAGGAAATAAAACCATGCTAACAAAAAATACAGTAGTCAAGATATTACCTTTAAATAATAGGGATAAGCTCTTTAAACATCGGGCTATAGGTGTTGTATTGAATGACCGCATAAGCAAGAACCTATTAATCTATTCACAGATTCACATATACAAGATACCAGTTGACAAGGTTTATGTCGCTGATACGGCTGACTTTTCTCAGGTCATCACCTGTCACTATACAAAAAAGAAAAGACCAGCTATTGAACACTATATCCCACATAAAGTCATTCAGAGAGTGCGAGAGGCTGGATACGCTTATATTATCCACAAGGTAGACACAACCCCTAGCCATATATTTGAAATAGACAAACAAGCGTATACAGGCCAGCAATTAACCAAAAAAGTAGCCGAATTATTAAACCTAAAAACAGAGGTGTGACCATGGAAGAATATTGCGACAATTGCGCAGAGCAAAACCCAGATTACTTTATAAATTCAATGCCCGTAGAGTTTGAATCTGGCAATGTTGGGGAATCTGCCTCACTATGTCAAGCTTGTTTTATTTCGTTAACTAAGGCTAAATTAAAAGATGGGGAGAAATGTAGTTTAAACTTAAAAACGGAGGTGTAGCTATGACTTACAAAATAGTAGACTGGACTGGTAAACAGTTATTTAATAAAACATTTAAAAACTTTGATAGTGCTTGGGAGTTTATTGATTCGCTTGGAACAAACTACGGTTATTTTGAAGAGAACGGTGATTTTATCAGCGAATTGTGGGTAATCCCTAAAAAGGAGGTGTAACCATGAATACTACAAGCAAATATTATATAACCGTCTTATGGGGGGAAGTACCAGAACCAGACTCTAAACCAAGCATTTACACTTTTAACACTATAGAGGAAAGAAACGCTTTTGAATTAGGTATAAATGAAACGGTTGGATGGTCTGGGTACGATTATGAAACCCACGAAGAACCAAAGAAATTTAAGCACAACAAGGGCTTACTTTATACTGATTTCAATAATTGAGTTTAAACCTAAAAATAAAGGAGGAAAATGTCATTATTAAGTGAAGTTAGCAAAGCAAAAACGCCTAGAAAATCGGAAGTAATTAGGCTTAGGTGTTCACCACATTTTAGAGAGTTGCTTGATTATTTTGTTGACAAAACAGGCTCAAAGACGTACAGTTCGTTTATTCGTAGGCTTGTCATGGTTGCTAGTGTAGAAAGCAAAAATAACAAACTTATTAACACTTTAAAAAAGGAGCTAGACAGCCATGAATGTTAACTACTTTTATCAAATAGTAGGCTTCATATTAGCAGTAGTTATTTTAGGCGGTGCTTTAAGTTTAATCAGTTGGCTAGGTAACACCGCAGTTAATACAATCATTCTTTAAATGAGGAGTAAAAAACCATGACCACAGAAAAAACTTATAGTGTGACATCACAAAATTGTGTCAAACAATTATCAGAGCTTGAGCATGGCACAATGTTTATTTTTCCAGAAAAGCCAGAACAGCTTTGCATTGTTACAACGACAATGGACGGCACATATAGTTTTGTTGACCTAACAACTGGCAACCTGTACGATTTTCAAAATGATAAAGAAGTTAACCCTGTCGCTTATTTTAAGGGACAAATAACCTTAGCATGAAGTCCAACCTCTGCACCTTGTGGTGCATACAAACTGGAATCTGTCAAGGTTCCCAACTTTAGCTTATCGGCTAATTTACTAATAGGAAACTCTGGCTATTGATACGTTAGGGACACCTTAAGGATGGAGGCAAAGACAATAAGACCTCTCATTATGACCTTGACAGAAACCTTTATTTATTAATCTTTTAAAGGAGCTAAAAAATGACTACATTTCTAATAATCGCAACAACGGTAGTAAGTTTGTACGGTTTGGAAAACAACTGGTTTGATACTAGAATGCACTACTATAAAAGCACATATCAATCTAGCAAGGCTTGTGAACATGCCTCAGCCCAACTTGAAAAATCTATTGGTAGGGTTTGTGTTCCAAAAGCTGACCATTCGGGGCACGTTGATTTATACACAACAAACAAAAATAAATAGGAGTTTAAACCATGTCTAATAAAAGGTTACACTACAAAAATGGAAAGGAGATCATAACAGAAGGCGATACAACGTGTCAGTCAGCCTATATAATTGAATGCGGTAAGGTAGATGTTTGGAAAGCTGGCATCGGTAAAGTAGCAGAACTCCCTGAAGGCTCTATATTTGGTGAAATGGCACTCATCACGGGTGAGCCTAGATCAGCTAGTGTAGTGTCTGGATCAGAAGATTGTGTATGTCGTGAGATTACCGCAGATGAGTTTAAATACATGTGGGAGGAACGCCCTGAAGCTCTTCTGCCTGTTTTAAAAATAGTAGCCCAACGCCTAGCAAGCACCACAGCCATGATTAACAACCTGAAAAACACTTTGGAATAAGGAGCTAAACCATGAATAAAAAAACAAACGCAAAAAATTATGATCGTAAAACACTATGCAACAACTTAAAGTATCTCGCAAAGCGACACAAACTAGATTTTGATAAAATAAACATCAGCAAATCAACCTTCACCAACTACGTCAACGGGGTTAATTGCCCTCCTATACCTACGGTTGTTCGCTTTATGACCTTCTTGAAAGACCCACATCATAATATAACTTTTGACCAACTGCTGTTTAAAAACCTCATACCCGAAAATGACACAGTTTTAAGAAAGCCTCGGAAGGATATGTTTACGAGATCAGCCAGAGAAAGAGAAATAATAACGGAAGAAGAGTATAAACAATTATTAAGACCACATTCGGCTGAAGATTTAGCGTATATCAACGCTGATGAAGGCAATGCAAGCCCTAATCACGAGCCTACGCAAAATAATAATGAGGAAATTGATTTAACAATGAAAGACCTGAAGGATATTGACAAGGCTTGTACTGCTTATCTTGAGTCAGTTGGTAAAAAAGAACTGTTTAATCCTAATTCTAACCCTAATTATAAAGGAGGGAGTAAATCACGTTAGTTATCGCAGACGATAATATCCATCTTCAAACTACGGGGGAGTCTGTCAGGCAAAGGTTTGTCAGGCTCTCCTGTTTCCTTCAAAAATTCCATGACCAATTCCACGGCAATCTCTGCATCACGACAAACCACGCACATCGCACCGTTTTCTGTCAGTAAATTCAAATACTCGACTTGTTCGGCACTCAAACGCCCTTTATCAGTCTTAAATTCAATATACAAGGCATTGAATGATCGGCAAGCGGATCTAACGGGCAAAGCACAATCAGGCCAGCCTTTTCGCATCCCTTCAGCCGTATATTTCTTTGCGTTCTTCCAAGTAGCTTGGTTGGGCACAGCGTGAAGCAACTTTAGGATAGGTTCTTCTTTTTCTAGCAAGCGTATTCTGTAAAAAAACTCTGCTTGCATCTCATGCTCTGATTGCATAAAAAACACAATGCTCCGCAAAAATAAATAAAATCAAAAACCTTTACCGCTTTGCTCGTTCAGGCTAACGCCTTCACCCGTTTTGAATATTTGTGTTTAAACTACAATTTGTTTAACTTCTAAACCTAATTAGATTTTATCATATTTTCGGGAGTTTTGCAAGTTGTCAGTCGTTAGGCTTGTCTTTGTAAGGTGATTCACACCTTGCTTGTTCACCATCACAGCATGGCTCTATGTTGTTTCTGCAATTTGGGCACTCTTTATGTGAATAAATTATTTGCATAGACCCGTACCAGAAACAGATAGGGCAAGTTTCCTTTTCCATAATTATTATCCTTACAACGTCAAAGTTCGTTTGTTTTGACACTTGAATATCTTGTGATCCTATACTCAGGGTTGTCGCAAAATAAGACTTCCTCGTGATCCTTGCCAGTTATATCCTCTATAACTTTATGTGCTACTTCAACGGTACTAAACGCTCGTGGGGGCATGAGTGGCAACCACTTTAAAGCAGTTCTCACCTCTATCACTTCAAAATGACTGCGGTTATACCCGTAACCCCTCTGTTTTTCGTTTGTTTCGATCAGCATAATAAAAACTCCATCCACAATGTTCACATATCCCTGTCTCTGGTTTTTTGTTGCACTCCCAATGATTACAATTCCAACATTGAACCAAATAAAACCTCCCATCGCTGTAATAGTTAGGTTTTCTGTGGTTTATGTTTTCTTTGTATGTAAATGTCATGCGTTGGGCCTCCTAAGTGTACGGTTTTAAATTTTTTAACAGGGATGGAAAGCATAGGTTCTACATCTCCAGAAATACCCCTGTCTTTTCTGCCGCCTATGGAAACCACGGGAAAACTAGAAAAAACTTGCTCATTGGGTACTATCTTACTATACATCAAACGGTCGGCACACCACACAACAAATAAGCCAGTTGCACCCACATTTCTGTGGAACTCCATCATTTTATTGTACTTATGAAGTGATAAAAAAATACTTGGGAATTTCTCAGAGTGCATATATCTGGCTTTAAACTCTGCAAAAACTGGGGTTGTTTTTTCAATGAACCAGTCTAGGTGATAAATAGGCTCATATAGATCCATAATTTCAACGCCCCAGAAGCTATTTAAGATGTCTTTAGCACAATCCTTGACCTCTACATCCTTCTTGGTTTCAAGTTTTGGATTTGCCATTTAGTTGCTCCTCTAATTGGGTTTTAAGTTTTGCAATTTCTATTTGCTGTTGCCCCAGCGCATCCAGTATAAACTTCATGGTTATTGAATGAACCAGAGCGACAGGCCATTTGTTAAAATCACCTTGCCCAGAATCAATAATGCGTGTCATGGATTCCTGACCGTTTTGGCTGTGAAATTCCTGTACTCTGTCTAAAATAGATTCTATGGTCAATTTCACCAGATCAAAATCTTCAGGTTTTAATTCATCAATACTTTTGTTCCCCATTATTTTAATCTCCCACAGTTTTTAGTCGTGCCATTACAAGGAATATAACGCCACTTACCATCTTCTGGTTTAACTGCACTTACTTTTGAGTTTAAACCGAAAAGTTTGAGTTCTTTGTTTTTTGTATCACAGCCGTCATTCCATGCGTATAAAGTTGATACAACTACTAGCCCAATAATAATATAGAATCTAGTCATAAATCCTCCTTTAAATGGTTTGTTTCCAACACCTAAATAATAAGCCAATACACCTATCATCAGAATGGGGGATTATCTTCCAACTCACCTATCTGCTGACATTTTTTATTGAAATACAAAGGAATAGGTTGAGGTACAGCCCCACCTCTATTCTTGCTGATATTCAAGACAACCTTCTCTTCTTTGTCTAAACACATGCTTACAAACACATTTGCTTTTTGAGGTAACTGCATACTTCCTGCTATATTTTCTACGGTTGGCATTTCGTTGTAACCACTACGATTAACCTGTGCTAGTATAACTGCCTTGATCTTTAAACGTGAACAACAATCCTTGATGCGTTGCACCCAATCACCATAAGTCGTATAAGTGCCCCGATCCAAGTCGCTGTCCTTTGGTGTAATTTCTCCGATATAATCTATAAACACAACTTCTATATTTGCCTTACGATGGTACTGATGAATCAAGTTTAACGTGTGATCTATCGTTTTAGACTGACATCCTGTTATATTCAATTTAGACGTACCCAATTGGGTAGCCACTTCATCAACTTTAGCACAATCGTCTTTAGGGATGTCACCTGTTTGTATTTTATCCAACCAGACACCACTCCCACAGGCTAATAATCTTTCGGTAAGTTCATCGGCTTCCATTTCGTAATTAATATACAACGATGATATGTTTTGCTTGACCCCAATGTTATACGCCCATTGTAATGCCAGCGCAGTTTTTCCAAAACCAGTTGTTGCCGTGATAAGGTTGATTGTCTTAAGACCTTTGACCACCCTATCGAATAAAGGGAATTGAGTCCGTATGCCATGTATTCCGGGGTTTCCCCTTTTGTCCTTGATTGTGTCACAAAGCCCTGTGATTCCATCACCAGTATAAACATCGTCACCCTTCCCTGTACTTTTGTTTAAGATGTTTTCATAACCACGCCCAACGGCTTCAGTAATGTCTTCCATAGCTTTAGGGTCTTCACTCTTTTTACTGACTTGCAACAAGTGATAACCATACCTGTAAACTTCACGCTGATAAGCTGTGTCCTTGACCTTTTGCGCAAAGTGCATACAGGCAGTTGCAGTAGGGGTTAAATCTTCAAGCTGTAAAACAGTCCCTTGATCTGCCCCTTCCTCTATTAACTGCAACACACCTATAGGCACACCCTTCTCAACTAAAGAAAGCATGGCATTATAAACACCTCTATGTTTGGGGCTGTAGAAATCGCTAGACTCAATCATCATAGCTACTCTATGAATATAAGTTTCATCTCTGAAAAGCGAACCTAATACCACGGCCTCAGATTCTAAATCATAGGGCAACTCCCCATCCTTGGCTACCATTGTTTCTCCTTAAAGTAATCCAAGGATTCTCTTTTGTCTTCTCCTTTTGAGTTTAAACCTTTAGATTTTAAAGACAACAAGGTTAAACGATCCCAATGCTTGCGCAACTTCTTAGGTGATCTAACATTCATTGACCAGAAATCATCTTTGTTAGCTACCTTAAATACTTCTAGTATCCTGTCAATTTTAATTTCGTCTATCTCATTCAGCTTTCTAATTTCATTAGCCCATTGGTTCAAGTTGGGTTTTTTAATCTTCGTTGTAGCGTTGATAATTTCGTATATCTGCTTTGCTATAGCAAAATGCTTCTCATTAAAACTAGCACCCTTCTGTAGTGTTGTTGATGTTTTCTTCGTTGTATCTTGCCCACACTTCGGGCTGTCTATCTGGTCTTTTAATTGGGCAAGAATTTGATCCTGTTTCATCACTATTGTCTGTAGTAGCGTTTCTATTAAGTTCATGGTTTCTCTCCTCAATGTATTGTCTATAAGTATCAAGTGTTATTGCTGAATAATTAATAGCATCTAATAGAGTATCCTCTATTGACTCATCTACGGTAGAGGATATGTTGCCTGTTTCAATAAAACGTCTTACAAAGCCATTCAGACGGCTGATTTTATCCAACATTCTAACGTGTACACCAACCCATGTTGGAAGCCCTGCATACTCAACCATTCTGAAGTTTGCATAAAAATCAATAGGACTAGCGTAGTCCTCGTTTTTACTGTTGATTAGAACAAGTGCTTCCTCAAATATTTTTTCTACTTTTTTGTTTCTCATATCTGCTCCCTATATTTTAAATAAATTTCTCTGCTGTACATTGCACTAAAAATTAAATCTCCAATAAAAAAACCAAACTGTCCAGTCATCAACCACCAAGTTAAAAAACAGAGATTGCAACTGATGCCAGACTCAAGCCCCCACCTTGCGTTTCTATTGATAGCTCTAACAGATAAGGCTGCCCAGATGGTTAAGGTCAGTTCGATTAAATAGGTCACTTAATCACCTCTATATCCATGACCCATCGTTTAGGAATATTAAGTTTACCTCTATATTCATCTTTGTCAACACGCTTGTCATTAGTTAAAATTACATCTTCTCTTGACACACCTATCCACAAACCATAGCTGTCGTACACTACAGAAAGATGATCTCTTAATATTTCATCAGGAGAACCGTCATCACAAGCATCGGCTGAAGCGTCAGGCCAACGAACTCTGACTAACGAACCCTGTGGTATGCTTTTAAGGAATTTATTAGTTATCTTCTTAGATTGATTTACCATTGTGGATTAAACCTCTCAACTGATCGTTAGTAACTGTATCCCACTTGGTCAACAAGCCATTGCACTCTTCAAGATGTTCTACAATACGTTCCAATCGTTCTTTTTTCTTTTTACCTGCCTGTCCAATTCTCTCAAGTTCATACTTATTACTAGTGGAAGCATAGCTGTCTCTTAACTTCTTAATTTCTCCCTCAAGAACATTTTTAAGATTATTTATTTCTGTTATGTGAGTTTTGTATTTTGAAATCATGTCTTCGTGTTTTGAAAAAAGTAAGGGCTAGGTAACAGTTATCGAATCAATTATGTCTGACACTAGATATATTTGTCCCGATTTTTTGAATTAGCTACCTAACCCTTAAATTATTTAGAAGGGCACATCTTCTTTAGTACCGCCTGCTGCTGCGCCTTCTTCTTTAGGGTCTACAAAATTGAAGTTACGCACGTTAACTTGTACGTCATAAACCGTATCTCCATTTTTGTTTTCCCAGTTCTTTGGTTGCATTTCACCAGTAACCAAGATGCGATTACCTTTCTTGAATGAACCGTTAATCAGTTCTGCTTGCTTACCCCAAGCTGCACACTTGGTAAACAATGTTGCTTTTCTTTCACCATAGCCTGTATCTGTTGCTACCGTGAAATTTGCTACTTGGCTTTCACCCACTTCCCGATATTCTGGGTCTGCTGTAAGCCTTCCAAACGCATGAAAATTATTATACATCTTGTTGTAACTCCCTAACTAGGGTTGATAATTGTGACCACTGATCCCCGGTCACATGGGTATGCGACTGCACCGCATCAAAACCCTTCTGGGCTAACATGTGGTGCAGTAACTCCATTCGTGCTTTTCTATCTTCTTCACTTGCTGATGGATGGATTGCTCTGATGTACGACATAACTTTTTCCATGTCACCAGTCTTGGCTTTTCCCTCTTGGTTGTCTGCCTTTTCTGCATCATCACCTGTCTCCAGTTGAAACAATTTAAAAAGCATGTACTTATTTGCTCCTGTAATCGCCTTATAAAGACCTTTATCACCTACACCACCCTTACTGTTTCTATCGTTGCCCGAACCTGCTGCTTGAAGTGCGTGAGGCCAAACTGCACCTGAAATATGTGTGAGGGTATAATTGATAATGACATGAGTATTTCCATATTCATCAATAGGGGAAACAGATTTTATTGAAGGGAATAACACTAGACCATGTTTGACCATCGCAGGCCTCAAAGCAGCAAGCAGGGCACCTTCACCAGCATACTTATACTTCTGAAATTTGTTTTCATCTATCTTTCGCACATAACCAACTTCATCCATAACTTTATTAATATACACAATAATAACTTGTTCAGCAGTAGCTCTAATTTCTCCTTTGGGTTCTTCCTTCGTTGCTTCTTTTGTCGCTTCTTTTGTCGCTTCTTTTGTCGCTTCTTTAGTTTCTGCTTTCTTTTTTGGCATGGTATTACTCCTGTTTAAGTTTACATAAAAAACGTCTTGAACTTTTCTTTTCTGAAACAAACTTATCAAACATATCATTCCAACTAATTGCGTCTGGCACTTCTGATAAATAACATTGATAAACATGCTTGGTAAATTCTTCCCAATCCACAACTTTCTTTGGCTTACCTTCTTTCCATGTGTAAAGCACATTTCCCTCTCTATCCAATAAAGTAGAGTTGTTTCCCATGTACTTTTGTATCTCAAATTCAGCTTCTTGGATATGTCCCTCTAAAGCCTTATCTGGCTTAAGGCTTACCTTATCCCTATACAGACTTTTAGCATAATTGTAAATTCTGTCATCAGCTTCTATAGAAGTTCCCTTGTCCTGATAAAAATGTTTAAGAAATGGGAGGTCAGCTTTAGTAATCGGAGGACATTCTTTACGATCAACATAACCCAAGAAGTCTTTAAGATTGTCATACAGGTTAGCCCAATTTTCTTCGGTGAATGTTTGAGGAAATACACGCACATCGTTACCACCAAAGTAAGCCACTATATCAACGTCAGGTGTTTGATCTAACATTGATTGATGACACGCTTGTATCCTCACATAATCTGGGGCACCCTCTTTCCAGTTGTCTTTCATCCGTGGGCCAACATTCTTGATTTCAACTAAGACATTACGCTTATGATCTTTAGCATCACAATGAGCTATGATTCTTGGTTCATCTGGATGTACTAAAGTTTCTTCGTAAGGCACCGCAGCATAATTGTTCAATATATTGTACTCATTTAATATGGTAGGCTCCATTGCACTACCAACACGAGTTGCTGTTGTGTCAACAAACGTAGGCATAGCACCACACATACGATGAAACTCTTGTGCAGGCGTACTAAATTTGTTGTAGCCCAGACAAGACGCTGACTGCGAACCTCCTATCTTACCTTCCTTAAACGCTAATTGTTCTGCTGATATAGTCATATTTTTCCTCGTTTAATTATTGGCTTGTCATTACCGTCAAGTGGGGAACCGTTCTCTTGCCATTCTTTAAATTCGTTTGGGTTATTTTCTTTCCAAGCTATAAACATTTCTGCCCCCATCTGATCTTCCTGAAGTTGACGAGCTTCTTCTATTGTGTTTTTATAATCTTCTAAATCTTCTCTGCCCTTTCTCGTTATATCCATTTAATGCTCCTTAGTTTAAACTTAAATTAGTTGAGGGTTGGCAAGACGGTACCCCCAGAACCGCCACAAAGATGCCACCTTGCCTGTAGCGAATTTAACTGCTATTCTTCTTTTTCAAAATGAATACAACCATAATATGGGCCTGTGTAAATGCCACTTTCCCAACCATCTTCAGACATTGTTCCAACACTAGATTCCCAACCGTTAATTGTATTTTTGCACACTCCCATTTTATTATTAGGTTCAGTCCAATGTTTACAATCTTCGCAATATCCCAAGTTGTTATTTTTTCTCATAAGCGAATTTAAACAAAAAAAGAGGCACAAGCCCACTTGAGAAAGCCTGTACCTCTTGAAGCACAACGTAAATGCCTAGACCATGAACTAGACTGGTTATGCAGGTGATTTAGTTTTTGAGGCTCAAGTGAATTATTCATAGTATGGTTACTTTACACCCACACTAAGAGATAGTCAACCCCCTTTCTAAATTATTTTTTTTGTGATGGATACAACCCCTCGTTTATATTCCTTAAATCTATAATCATGGGGTTCATTGGTTGTTGTGTTTTATTATGGTAGTCTTCCCAAAACTTTGTAAAATTTTGTCTGTGCCCCGTGGTTTCAGATTTATCCACCCCGTGTTTTTCTAAACTTTTTTCCCTTTGGAATTTATCAATCCTGCTTAAATCAATGCCCAACATTCTCACATTATCGTGACCATAATTATATGAAGCAAGTGCCCTCGCAAAATCTTGCTTATGATCGCCACGACCAAAACCCAAATCTAATCCTTTATCTTTTTTAGTTTGTTTTTCATGTGACGCTAGTTGCCATATTAATTCTTGTGCTGCGGCTTTTGCAGACTCATGCAGGTTGTATGGGTTCACATTATAGTGTTTGGATGTCTTGGGCATGAGTTGGAATGCACCTTCTGCTCCTTTTTTAGATTTAGCAAAAGGGTTGCCTGAAGATTCTGTCATCATCAAGGCATAAAGCGTTCCTCTTGGCAAACCTTCCTCATCTTCTAT
>Ga0315327_10001074_pt1 | contig 14014 bp, 14 predicted proteins | sample M110032315metaG_FD_203460 | JGI IMG/M metagenome (GOLD analysis project Ga0315327, IMG submission 203460) | Ammonia-oxidizing marine archaeal communities from Monterey Bay, California, United States - M1 100m 32315 | ecosystem: Environmental > Aquatic > Marine > Coastal | place: USA: California... | reverse complement strand
CTAGCGAACTGGCTGTGTCTGATTTAACATACAGGCGATCTCCTGACTGGACTACAATTTTTGCACCCCCATCTAATACTTGTAATGCTCCTCCTGTTGGTATTGGTGCATCTTTCACTAAATAAATATCGTTTGTGCCATCATTAATATAACAATCAACATTGATTGCTGATGTGCCAACATTTGCTAAAGAAATTCCAACAATGGCATCATAACTATCAAAGTTTGCTCCATCTGGAATATCAACAGCACCAGTTCCGACATTGTTTTCAGTATATCTTCTAAAATTTTGAGCCACTTTGTTTTCCTTTCTTTATTTTAAATTATAAGGCAATAGCCATCGCAGTTGCGAAACCTTGAGTTGCTTTTGCATCTAGTTGAGTTTGAACATTTGAAGTTACAGAATTAATGTAACTTAGTTCTGAGTCGGTAACATCTCCATTACCAATTTTTGTTGCCGAAATGCTATTGACAGCAATAGTAATATTTCCACTTGATGTTATTGGAGTTCCTGAAATTGTAAATTCTGTTCCTGATTGAGTCAATCCAACACTTGTTACAGTTCCTCCAGAACTAGGAAAAACTTGGGAGAAGGTTATTGTAACTGCTCCTATAGAACCAGAGTTGTCTGTAGTACATAACCACATTGTGTCTGCATTACTTGAACCTTCTTGAATAATTACTAATTGACCAGATAATTCAGCAACAGTATCAAAGTTTGGGTCGCGTGAAGCTGTGCCTGAAGCAACAACCTTATATACTCCATTAGCTGTTGTAGTAGTTTGATTTTTAACTAAAACTCTATCATTAGTTGCTAAAGTAATTCCATCTAAAGTATCTCCATTTTGAAGATCAGCAGTTAAATCAACATTAGCTGTTGTTGCACCTCTACATATAATTCTACTTTTTAATCCTGTAACTAAATCATCTACATACGTTTTAGTTGCAGCATCGGAACCCGCACTAGGAGAACCTAAACCTGTAATTGAACCCCCTGTTACAGCTACATTACTTGCTGCTTGGGTTGCAATCGTTCCAAGACCAAGATTAGTTCTAGCCGTTGAGGCAGTACCAATATCACTTAAATTACTTGAAGCAGTTAATTTAGTTCCAAGTTGTGTTTGTGCATTAGAAGATAAAGAATTAATATATTGAAATTCTGTGTTTGATACAGTTCCATCTGCAATCTTTGCTGAGTCTATTCCTGTTGCAACTTGCGAGTTGCCAATCGTTCCTGTTAAAGAAGATGCAGGATAATTTGTGGCATCAGATAAATTCATAGCAGGTGTGGTATCTGAAGCACCTAAAGCTAAAGTTACTCCACCATAATTAACTGATGAATTAGCCAACTCTGCGTTTTCTACTCCACCTGTTTTAATTGTTACTGCACCAGATGATACAGCAAAATTATCAGATGAGAATGAAGCTACACCTTTTGCTGAAGTTGTTGCATCATCTCCTGCTACTGTTAAAGTTTGTCCTGAAGCTGTTGTTGTAATTCCACTTCCACCTGCAATATCAAAAGATTGTGAATCTAAATCTACAGATGATGAGCCACTATCTCCCTCGAAATCTAAATCTTGTCCTGTAACTTGTGTATCAACATAAGTTTTTACTGCTCCTTGTGAGGGAGGTAAAATTTGACTTGTTCCTAAAGAAGTATCGTGAATAACTGGTGTAGAAGGACCCACATAAGTAGAGCCAACCCATACTCTAGGAGTTGTATCACTAGAATGAATAGTTCCACTATCAAGAGTAAAAGAAACTGTCGTATTAGGAGCAGAATAAGTAGTTGTTGCTATTTTTCCGTATATGGTTCCTGTGTTGGCACCATAAATCTTAACACGTCTTCCAACATGATACGTAGAAGTAACATCTGCAGCAATCGTAATGGAAGTTGTACTTGCTCTTGTCGCATTACTCGTTCCTGTACCTGAACCAAGTTCAAACCATTCTTTATCATTCCATACCTCACGGATTTCTGCCATCATCTCTCTAGCAGAGTTATTAACTCCACTAGGGGGCATGTTTTCTGGCCACCCATCAGGACTAGCAGCATTATTACTGGCTGCTGTTGTACTCCATGTTTTTACTTTACTCATTTTATTCCTCGGTTATTTCGTCATAAACTGCACCTGGTAGTTCAGCTATAAAATTGTTAGCTATATAAGAGCTAATTTTTTGGTTAATTTCTTTTTGATTAGTTGGCGAATATTTTTTTAACATTGTAATTGCTAAAGAAGGGTCTAACATTACATCAACAACTAATTTTTCTGCTGCTTCTTTAGGATTAATACCTAAAACATTTTTACCAACAAATTGTGATATGGCAAAAATACCTCTACCTTTAACAATACCATACCAACTGGCTAATACTATACGCAATCTATTACTTGCTTCTGCTAAAGGTGTAGAAGGAGAACCAGTAGTAATTTGCATATTGATACGATCAAATATATTTAATTGTTTTTGTATATCTTCAAGACGTTTCATTTCACTAGGAGTGTATAATTGAGATAAAGCATTTCTCATTGAAGTGTTTTTTAACATTTCTGTTACACTTGCTCTTGAAGTTTCAAAAATTTCTGTGCCAGGTATATATTTTGTAGTTGTATTTTTTTGCCAATTCCATTCTCGTAAAGCAGTTTTTAATCCTAATAATGCTTCTCCTGTTTTATCTTTTTTCGCTAAATCAATTAATTCTTTCATCTGTTTAGAAGGATTTCTTGAAGTAAAAACATTTTTTATTGCTTCAAGAGGATTTTTATTAATAACTAATTCTAAAGAACTTAATTGTTGTTGTGCTGAATTAAGAGCTAATTTATCTTTTGACTCTAAAACTTTTTGACCTAAGTCATTAGACTTTATTTGTCCTTTTTTAACTGCTGTTTCAAATTCATCAACTACAGATTTTGTACCTGGAAATACTTTAAATATTTGAGAATAATTATCTTTAAATTTTATTAATTTTTTTGGTACTACATTTCCTTTAGTATTTAAAACTTGTCTTGCTAATTGTGCTGCAACATAATCATTAACAGCTTTATTTGCTTGAGCTACTGAACCAGATGTTTTTACAATTTTTGATAAATTTTCTATAGCTTCTAATGAGCCACCAGGTCTTCCTAAAATAAATTTTGAAGCAGTTAAACTTTCTGGCCATGCTTGACTACTACGCATAGCTTCTCTAAAATCATTTCCAATACTATTTCTAAACTGTGGAACGTATGTTTTTTTATAAAAATTAAGAGCTGTTTTTGCTCTACCTGCTGCTAATCCACCTGCGTCAGCAACAATTTCAGTATAATCTTGAAGTATTTTTTTTATTTCACTTAATTTTGTTGCAACTTTACCTTGATCATTTTTTAAAGCATTACCAATAGCATCTGATAAATCAGCTCTAAAATCTTGTAATTCTCCATAAGTTAAAGGTTTTGGGTCAACTAATTCAACATTACCTTCAGCATCTTTAATTGGTTTACCTTTAGCATTTAATTTAGGAGTTTTTTCGTAAGTTGTTTTTAAATTTTTAATAACAGGTAAATTTTTTAAAGCATCTACTGCTGTTTGATCTCCTCTTGATTTAGCTTTTAAAACAGATTTAACAACTTCTTTTAAATCAGTTCTTGGAACTATAACTGAATAATTAGGGTCTATTGCATCAAAATATTCATTTTTCTTTAATGTAATGTCGTCTAATTTTTTCTTTATAATTTCATTTAATTTTATACTTGCGCTATCTCCTGTTTTAGTAGGATAAGTTGCTGCAAATTCATCAACAATGTTTTGTACTTCTGTTTCTGCTTCTAAAAATTGTTTTTGTATTTTTTTTTGTTGATATAATAAAGCATCTTTTTCATTAGTAAAAAATCTTTCAAAACCTTCCCCAATTTCTCTTTTTTTATTAAGGTCATTTAATTCTTTGGATAATCTAATATTATTTTCTACACGTTGTGCAACTAAACGTGGATTGTTACCTAAACCTTTTTCATAACCGAGTAACTGAATATTGTCAGCAATAGTTCCTGTAGTTGGTTTGATATTTAATCTTTTAGCTTCTTCTATACCATCTTCTAAATTTTTAATAATTTGATCTTTTTTTATAAAGTTATATGTTTTAGTTTTTGGGTCTTGATAGGTTTCAGCTAATAACTTACCAACCATTTCATTTTGACCTTTTTTTGTTAAAGGTTTTACAACTTGATCAACAACATTTTTTCCTTTTTTTAACACAGGAAATAAAACACCACGCAAAACTAAATCTGCTACAGGACCAGCGACTAAAGTTTCAATTCCAACTTTAAATCTTTTTGTTAAATTTGAATCGCCTTTTTGTATAGCAGTAGGGCCACCTGTAAATTCAGTTCCAATAGTTGTAGCATCATCAGGTGTAGTAACTACCATGTCTCCTGCTACAGCACCACCTAAAGCAACTCCATATTTTGCTTTTTTGTTTGTTACTAATTTTTTTGTTAAATCTAATGCTTTCTTACCACCTGTTAAACCACCAAACATATAACGACTAACATCAGCAGCTAATTCTTCTCCTCCACTTACTTTAACGTCAGGAATAGTAGCATCAATTTTAGAACTTATTTCTGATGCTTTTTCTGAACCAGGTAAACCTAATTTATCTGCTGCAAAAGAATATATATCAGTTGGCAAAGTACCTACAGAACTAACAATATCTCTTAGTGCTTTACTACCTGCATCTTCTACAAATTTTAAACCAGGAATATATTCAGAAGGACTTTTAATAAATAAATTTTCTCTTTCCCATTCTCTATTTTTTTCTGGATCAATAATTTTTTGATCTCCAAAAAAACCTATTTTTGGTTCTTCTGTTTTAGTTTCTTGTACTTTAGGTGTTTCTATTTCTCCTAAATGTGTTTTAATTTTATTAAGAGCTTCATCATTAGTAAGTCCACTAGAAAGATCATATTTTTGACCTTTATATTCATATATTTGTCTTTCAGCCATTAATCTAACTTAATAATATTAGGTTGTGTGCCTGTTCCAAAATATAACCCAATGTCAGCATTTTGAGCTATGTATTTCATAGCTTTTCCTCTATCAAAAATTAAATTTGCAAAACGTCTATTAGTATCAACACTTTCATTAATAATACGACTAATAACAGTTTTATCTTTACTTGCTCCACGAAGAGATTCTAATGCGTATTTAAAATCTTTATCAGAAATACGTCCATCTGGGTTCATGGTTAGTGCTTTTGCGTATGCAGCAGTAATTAATAATGATTCAGCAATTTGTGTTTCTGCTACAACTTCTTTTAATAAATCTGCATTTGATGTCATTAACTCTTTTGAAGTAATTTCTTGTGTTCTTTCATCGTCAGCAAATACTTGAACACCTTGTGTAATTTCTGCACGAAGGTTATTAATTAAATTTGCTACACCAGGAACTATACTTGTTGTTAAAGTTTGAGGGTCTGCTAATTGTTCTTGTAATTTTTTAAGGACAATTTCTGTTTTACCAAATTGTATCATTTGATCTTCAAAATTACGAAGTCCTGTTTGACCACCTAAGGCTTCATTTTCATTAGAACCTGAAAATTTAAGTAAATTTTTTCTTACTTCTGGGTCTAATGCATAATATTCAGAAGAAGTTATTGAAAATTGTTCTCCTGTCTGCGCATCTTGTACGTTAAATATATCACTAGCTTTTGGTGTAACACCTTTACCTTTTTTAATATTTTCTACAGTTATGTCGCCATTAACATATTCGCCTATATCATTTAGTTCGCCCTTAGGTATTGTAATTAAATCATATCCAGTTGTAGAATCTCCTACAACTTGACGATTGGGTGCTTTCATTTGCCCATATTGAAATTCTGCCATTTGATCGGCCATGTAATCTCTTTTACCTTGTCTTGCTCCTGCTGATACTGCCCCTGCTACTTGTCCCATACTTGGAGCAATAGGTTGAGGTCCTGACATGGAAGCTAGTTGTTCTAAAATTCCTCTACGTTGAGCCGACACCATTGGGTCTGAACTCATTAATGCATCTAAAATACCCATTACATTAATGCTCCGAGTAATGCTCCACCACCTGCGAACCAAGGATTAGTGCTTTGCATAAGACTTCCCATTTCTGCACCTGCTAAACCACCAGATAATAAACCTGCTGCAATATTACGTTGAAGAGGTTGAACATTAGTTTGTGTTTGACCATACGAGCCACCTGTTGCAGCTTGATAATTTCTTAACTTTTCATATGGGAGAGCTTGTTGATATTGATACCTATTCATTGCATCTGCTAGAGCTGCTTCTTGTAATCCCTCACGTTCAGCACCAACTTGACGTAAACGTAAAATATCATCGTAATCTGTTTGCGACATTTGAGGAGCTGCCATTAAAGCATTGTTCATATTAGCTCGTTCAGACATATAATTTTGTCCGTATAATTGTGTTCCTAAATCTCCAAGAGAATCTGCTAATACTTCTTGATTAGCACCACTACCTAAACGTCCTGCTGAAGTAAATTGAGATTGAACACCAGAGGTAACGTCTCCTGCTAATTTATTATAAAGGTTAGTTATAAAAGGATTACTTGTTGGGTCTAAGTAATCTCCTTTTAACTGTTTAAGCATTTCTGTGTTAGCTTGTCCCATTAAAGGAGAACCTGCTTTTGCTCTTGCTTCTTGTGCTTTTAAAGCTAAATCTGTTTGTGGAGAAAAATCAACATACGTTTGTCCAGGGAAATAATTTGGTCCTGGAGCTTGATATAAACTTTCTGCTCGTTTAAATCCTTCTTGTAAATATGGGATTTGCGTAGCCCATGGTGTTACGTTGGAAACTGTTTTTGCTTCTCCTGCGCCTTTACTCATTTGTTAATTCCTTCATTAATATTATGTGTTTTTGTTTGTAATCTTTTAACCATTTAACCCAACCTTTACGTCCAACGAGTTCTATTCGTTGACATTTGTTTAATTTAGCCCATTGTTCAATCTGTTCTTTTATTGGATTGAACCAAGACTTCATATTCGTTCCTCCTGCTAAAAAATAACGACAAGAACGAAGTCGTGGATAGTCTATTATTTCTGTAATAATAGCTGCTTCCACTACGTTTGTTTTTACATTCCACGAAATCCATAATTGCATTTTCTTTTTTAACAAACTGTCAAAAATATCTTTAGGCATGTAGGCAAAACCATCAATTTCTAATGGTTTTAAAAGAAGTGGCTCAATCTGTTTCCAAATTAAGCCAACATCTTTGGGAGGAACGTAACTTATTTGACTATCCGAAGATAGTGAATCCGAGTGTTTGATCTGTGTTTCCTGAACTGGCATGTGTTAATGTTGCTGAACCATTTACTCTAGCAGAAACATACAACGTATTTAAAGCTGTACGTGCATTTGCAGTTGTTGGCATAAAAACAATAACAGAGTTTTCGCCAATCCGAGCATTGGTTAATGTTGATGTAGTCGAACTTGCTGTCAATGTGATGCTTCCTGTGGAATTTAATTTTCCATCAATCGTATTATTTAATGATGAAGAAATTAATCGTAAATGCAGATCATGGTCTGGCATAGAAATAGGGACATTAGGATATTGGTTTGTTGCCATTATCTTTTACCTTCTGGTCTTGCTTCTATTTCTACTCCTGACATTGTTGTAAAATTTCCTGTTACTTTAACTCTCATACGATGAAATCTACTTGTAGATCGCATAGGACACGAACCATTTGTTAAAGTTGAAACTGCTGTTCCAACACTAATTGTATCTAACTGTGAAGAACGAGATAAAGGAGTTACTGTTACTGACGTTCCCCCTACACCATCAACGATGGGAGTAGAAGAAATTAACGTAGATCGTCTTCCTTGTGCACCTTCAAATTCTGTTGTATCAACTGTAGCTGTTAGACTTGTTGCAATAAACTTTCCAAATTTTTTATCGCCACTAAAACCTGCTAAACCAACTATACCTTCTCCATAGTAATAGGAGTCTAAAGATTTAGGTAAATTATCTAACGTGCCTAACTTATCTAAACTTTCTAATGTGGTAAAGGCTTCTTGGGAAGCAGTTGCAATATATTGAATATCCATGCTTGACCCTGTGCTAAATCTATTAACGGAATAATTATAAATTAATAATTTATTATTTATATCTCCTGTTGTAGAGCCTGTTGCACCACCTCGATAAGACCAAAATACACAACTATTATTTGGGTCCACAGCAGCACATATTCCATCTAAGTTAGATGCTAAGTCTTCAAAAAAATAGTTATCTATTTTACCTTCGCCTATTGGTGTTAATTGTTGACCACCTGTTAATTTATAAAATCCATCTTGTGCTAAGAAGAAGATCATATTACCAAACGAACAAACAGAACGTGGAGCAAATAAACCTATGTTGTCAGAAATCTTTTCAAAGGTAAAAATTAAAGGAGTACCAACATAACTAACCCTATAAATTGCTCTCTCAAAAAATATAATACCAAAACTTTCTCCACCGATAATAGCTTGTATATTACCATGAGGACCAACAACATCTTGATAACCTGATTGTGTAGTTTGTGATGGGGTCCATTGTGTTATATTATTTAACCCACTCCATTTTACACGTTGGTTGTTAACATTATATTTTTGAAACTTATGTGTTTCACTTCCACCAGTAGCAGTTAAAGTAATAGCTGTTCCTGCTGTTGCATTAGCCGAAGTTGTTGCTACTTTAAAAGTATTTGTACCAACATAAATAACATAATAGGTACTACCATCAGTTAAGTTGGTTAATGCAGTATTTGAATTTCTGTCATAAATAACTGTATCGCCAGTTGACCAACCATGACCTGCAATAGTTATTTCATTACTAGAAATAGTATTAGAATCAAAAGTTTTTGCTGTATCGTATTCTGTTGTAAATCCTGTAAAAACAAAATCTCTAATTACTGCTAAATATTTTGCTTTAAAAGTTGTTAAATCTGAAAAAAGACTATCAACACCTTCTTGAAATTTTTGAATATAATTTGCATGGTTAGCAGCAATAATATTTGTACCAAATTGTGTAAAAGCCCAAAAGTCTCTTGCACCTTCTGTTGTAGAATTACTATAACCACCTGCTTTAGATTTATCTATAAACTCTTGTGAAGAGTTCATTTGATATAATTTTGTAGCATCTCCTGCGTAATTAGTTGTACCTCCTTCGTTAAAGGCGGTAAATAAACCAACGGCATTTCCTGTTAAAGGTGTTGTACTTAATTCTTGAAAACCAGGCAAAGATTTATACCCAACTTTCAATGGCAACACATTATCAGCTTGGATAGCTCCTGTGTTTTGATAAGTTGGTAAATCAGTTTGTAATTCGCCAAAAGGTATCATTAGTAAACTCTTCGTTTAGGGGAGAATTGCGTAGAAGTCATTTGTATAGGTGTTGAAGAATGTTTTCCTTTTTCATCACTTAAATTAGCTTTCTGTACTGCTTCATTAAAAAGGTTAGCCCATACAGGAAGTCTTTCATCATTTTGAATAAAAGGAGTTGCTTCTAAAATACTACCATACAAATAAAGTTCAGGATAGTTTGTTAAAATATCGTTTGTTGTATTAGAATCAGATAATCCTGCTATCCGTTTATAATAATACATATTAATTGTGTAATCATTATCAGGGGAAGGACCAAAATACATTTTGTCTCCAATGATTGTGTAATACACAGGCATACCATTACCAGAGTCAACATACACTCTATTTAATTCATTAGGAGCCATATATTGTAATTCAGTTTGAGGACTTGCAGAAGTATTCTGCACAGAAATAAATTCTAAAAATCCTGTTGGAATTGTAATATGCTTAGTACCTGAAACTGTGTCAGTAGTTGTATTAACAGCCATTTCACGCAAACGTAAATCTTTTGCATGACGTGATTCTGCTAGATCAATAAATGTATCAATGTTAGCAGTTAAATCATCTCTGTTAAGATAACTTGCTATCTCCGTTTTTAAATTTGTGTAAGTATCTAATGCCATTTAAACTGTTCCTGTCCATACTCGAAATGCTCTATTGTCGGAATTATTTAACCATCTTTTAAAACGTACATGGTCAACAATATCTCCTGTTGAAGACATAATTCCTTGTTTTGCTAATTGTTCAACAACAACCAAAGGGATAGATGCAACATGATTAAGTTCTTTAGACTTACTTACACCTTCCCCAAGGCTTTGTTTTCTTTTATTTTCTTCTATGACAGGAGTTAAGTCTTGGGTTCTTTCAATATGAAATTTACCTTCACTTTTATCTTCAATAAAGTTTGTATCAACTATATCTTTTGAAATAGAATATTTAGTCATTATGAAGACATCTCCGTTACAGAAATTTGTCCTGCTCCTGTTGCGTATGCAGAAACACTATCAGATGGACTTGTTTTCATAGTTATTGAATCATTGGCACTCAATAACAATCCATCTTTATTTGCAGCAGTTCCTTCTAATTTAATATATGCGTCAACTGATGTTGATACATGAACTAAATATACATCAGCAGAAATAGCAGTTGCTATTTGTCCTGCACCTGAATGATCTTGAACTGTATATTTAATTGGTCTGTATTGATATGTTCGTGCCATAATATATCCTTATCTTCTAATAACGTAACTTACATCTGCCGTAGTAGATGCTGATTGTTCGCCATTACTTTTAATATGAATTGCGTCTCCTGCAGCTACTAATACTTCTCCACCAATAGCTAAAGCTACACCACTTTCATCTGCTGTTGCATCTGCTAAAGTAGCATCAACAGTTGTATCAGCTCCATTTTTCATAATGTCAAAAGTAGTTGTTGCATCAATAACAGTATGCACGTTCATGTAAATTTCTTTTAATTTTCCTCCATCAGGAATAACACATACAGGACTTGCATTGTCTGCTGTTTGAATAGCAGTCATATTACCACCCATAATAAAATAATCGTTTAAAGTTCTCATTTTTTTCCTCTTATTGTTCTGAGTTAAAACTCTTCAATAAATAAGGGGGCCGAAGCCCCCTGTTGTTTCTTAACTTAACCTAAAATTAAGAAGTAGTTAAATCTGCAACTATACCAGAAGATGATTGGTTTCTTGAAACCACTCCACCTTCCATTAGTAATAACATGTGAGTGTTATCACCAGTTTTTGCTAGTTGAGTGTTTTGGAATGGACGTAGAACATTGAAACCCCAATATTCAGAATCCAATACCCAACAATCTCTATCTCTTTGAAACCTATTAGGTTTAACTGTTAGAGTGCCAAAATCAGATTGGTAAACATCTACTGCAGCAACAATAGTTTTTGCAGGTACTTCTCTAATTGCAGTTGAACCGCCTGTGAAGCCAGAAATTGCTTGTTTGTTAAATGGACCCACCATAATAGTGTCTGGGTTTCCACCTGCATTGTAACATTCTCTGATTACTTCTTTTAGCATTGATTCAGAAAAAGCTCTTTGAGTTCCATCAGTTCTTGTGCCTGAAGGTACTCCGTTAGTGTGAGCTGCATCTGCACCCCCAGCACCAACACTAGAGTTTCCTCTTATCCATGTTAATAATCCTGCTGTTTTTCTTGCAGCAGCAGAACCTCCCACAGTTGGGATTACGTTAGCTTGACAGATACCTGCTTCTACGTCTCTTTTTAACTCCTTCGAATTTTTTGCGAGGGAATATGCGAGTTGAGTAGAGCGACCTGCTGCATCTACAGCATCGTCAGTACCAGTAATGATAAAGTTTTTTGCATAGATTTGCGTATAGTTGTGAAGCTCTTGTGAAGCAGTTTGTGCAGTTGCCGAGTAGTCGTCTCCTTCTACTTGATGGTTTGCAGCACTTGCTGCAGCTAAAGAGTCTGTAAGCCATTTGAACTGAGTGTTCGATGCCTTACCTTTACCCATGCTAGAAAACATTGGTGTATCAGTTGGACTAATATTATATATAATATCGCTTAACTGCTCCCTGATGCCTTTCATATCATAGGTATCGAAAGTATTTCCTGGCTGTGCCATGATAATTTTCTCCTAAAGTTGTTGGGCTTCCGTCCAGGCAAGGAAAGCATCTTTTGTTTTCCTATCATTCCCCTTCTTGGGATTGTCTTTTAGAGAAGCCATTGCTTTTTGAATCGCAGACGAACTTTCAGAAGATGTAGTAGTTTGTGAACCAGAAGTTGTTACCCTAGGAACTCGTTTAACTTTCTTTCCGTCTAGTTTTGCTTTTTTTAAATTATCTAATTGCATTGCATTGTATGCTACCAAAACTGTTCTGTGATCTGTTAAATTTTGTAGTTCCGTATCGGTAAATCCTTGTGATACTAAAAAGTTTTTAATATCATTTTGAACTTTAGGAGCTTTATTAGGGTCGCCAAGAATAGGTAACTTTTCAATCAACTTTTCTTGTTCTTGTTTAAGAACAGTATTTAATTTTTGTTGATATTGAGCTTGTTGTTCTTGTTTTTCGCTTTCTAATTTAACTCGTAAATTATTCTGATGTTCACGTTCTTTTGTAATTCTAGCTTGTGCCTTAACATATTCCGTTGGGTCTTCTTCATAGAGCTTTTCCAAATCGGATTCGGACATACTAGGTTTATCAAAATTACTTACAACTTCTTCAAGTCGTTGAACGTATTCGGATTTTTTTTGATTAGCCACGTTCATTTCATCTAAAATTTTTTGACGTTCTAACTCTAAGGTTTTACGTTCTTCACTTAATTTAGATGTTTTTTGTCGGTAATCAGAATCTTTAGCATAACCACTTTGTAATTCCTCTAAAGTAACTTTAATTGTCTCGCCATTGACTTTGACATCAAAAAGTTTCTCGTCAGTTTTCGTTGTGGTGTCCTCAGACACTAATTCCAAATCGTCAGGGGTTAATTCCTGCGTTTCACTTTCAACTTTAGTAGATTGCTCTACAGGTGTCTCTGGTGTTGTGTCCTCATTCCCTGTGGCTTGGTCTTCTTCCAAAGTACCCAAAAGGTTGATGATTTCACTTTCTGCTGTTTGCTGTGATAGCGCAACAGATTCCTTTACAGGTTGATCTGCCATATAGTCTCCTTAATTTTTAATTAAAAATTTTAGTTTTTTGTATGTCGGTCAAAGACTTATTCGCCAATTTTCCTGTCTCCATGACAGACGTAATTTCGTTGATAAGTGATTCCAACATTTTACGCATGAGAAATATTTTTTCTCTTGCTTCGGTATCTCGAAGAGGAGATGCTAACCATTCTTGGTTTAATCTTTCTTCGATTTTTTTTACTGCATCAGTAAAAATTTCGTCTTCTAGTATTCTCTTTGCTTGATTTCCTAGATGAATTTCTTTTGACATATTTTATACTCCTGAACTATCATCAGTATAATCGTCTGCGTCTCCGTAAGCTGTATTTCCTTGATAAAGATTACTGCCACCTGAATATGGAACAAATACATTATTATCTTGATTATCTGATTGGGACATTCCATCATTACCACCTGTATTATATTTAGGTCCGTAATCTTTCTTTTTCTTAGTTTTTGTTTTAGGTTTATTGTCAGAATTAATTGTATTAATTGCAGTTATAATATCATCGCCTTGATCTTGCGTAAAATCTCCACGTTTAATTAAAGCTCTTATTTTTTTAATATATTCAGGAGTTAAAAATTTATCTGGTACTGTTGAAACATTTCCACTTTGAGCTGCTGCAAAAATAGTATCAACTGCATCTTGCAAAGAACCAAAAGCAACTTGTTGTCCATAACCTGTTATAAAATTTCCATCACCATTATAATAACCACCTGTACTTGTATGATATTGAACAGTATTTTTATCTTTATCTGCACCTACTCCTGTTGGAACATATTGATTAATTATTCCTGCTACAGATTTTGCAGTACCAGGTATTTTAATATTTGTATTTGTTCCAATGTTACCTAATTTATCATTATAGTAATTTGCTTTTTGTAATGCTTCTTTATAACTAGGAGAAAACATAGCAAACTTTGCTTTGTTTCTATCTCCACCATAATTTCCTAAATACATATTTTTCTTTTCAAGAGCTTTGGTAAACCATTCGT
>Ga0315327_10001071_pt1 | contig 14033 bp, 7 predicted proteins | sample M110032315metaG_FD_203460 | JGI IMG/M metagenome (GOLD analysis project Ga0315327, IMG submission 203460) | Ammonia-oxidizing marine archaeal communities from Monterey Bay, California, United States - M1 100m 32315 | ecosystem: Environmental > Aquatic > Marine > Coastal | place: USA: California... | reverse complement strand
GCTCCCACGAAGAATTGGCGCTGGCACTTCATTGCCGCCAGCGCTGAGGTCCAGGTGAGCAATGTGATGACGGACTTGGCTGCTGAGAATAAGAGAATAGTTGCGGAAGTCTTCAACGATTCCAAAATGGGCAATCTCTTCACCGTTTCTGATCCCTATCTAACGGATGGTTCGATCAATCCAGAGGCTATCCTCAGTTATAGAAGTTCTGGCCTCCTAAGCTCGACAGCGCAGAAAACCTCGCCTGAAGGGGGAACGCTTCAAGAGCTTCGGAAGTGGCGCTGGAACCTGCTGACGAACTATACCTTCGATGGTGATTCCGGTCCCGAATGGTTGTCTGGATTTGGAGTGGGTACAGGACTTCGTTGGCAAGACAAGGCGATCATTGGAACAGCCCTCAAGCAAGTGGAGGGAGTGACCGTACCGGATCATGATACGCAGTACTTTGGATCGGAGGAACTCAATGTTGATGCTTGGGTTACCTACGACACGAAGGTTTTCGATGGGCATGACTTAAGGCTTCAAGCTCGTATCCGAAATCTAACGTCGGATGACGACTTGATTCCCGTCCGAGCAAATCCAGATGGATCGGTCGCTCTCTATCGTATCGGCGCACCGACTTGGCTCGAGCTTTCAGCTCGCTTGAAATTCTAGTCGGTCATCGCTGTCTTGTACGATGAATTTGTAGTTCATGTAGTTTGTACTAGTGTAGGGCGCCCAGTTTCGGTTGGGCGCCTTTTTTTGTTTGGAGCGCTGGTCGAAAGCTCCCGTTCCCATTGCAAAATCCACTCGAGTTCCTCGAGTAGCTACGTCGTTGTTGATCCTGAGCTTCGTCGAAGGGAAGCGCTGCGTGGGAATCCTGCATTTCGCTTGTAGGGCGGCTATTCGTGTAATTGCTTTTTGATTTCCTCTAGAGTCAGTCGTTTCTCTTTGAGAGCCATTATCTTTTCTATGCGTTCGATCATATCGACGTTATACATTTGGTAGCCTGAATGGGTTGTCTCAGCAACTTCAAGAAGTCCTTCCTTTGTCCAGTGGCGTATTGTAGAGTTAGGTACGCCGATACGTTTTGCTAGTTCGCCGATCTTCAGAAGCGCATCGCTCTCAGTCTGACTCGAATCCTCTTCTTGGAGAACGGCTTTCAAGTAGATGTCGAATGAACGTTCGACTGCTTTGCTAATGAGCTTTACGAATGGGTCTTTGGGCCCGCCGGTTTGGGCTTTTTCGAGAGTGGCTATGTAATTGAGTCTGTCCCGCTTTCGGATAAAGGCGGGTGGATAACCTTGCATTATCAAAATCAGATTCATCAGCAGTCGAGCCGTTCTTCCGTTGCCGTCGACGAAGGGATGGATGGTGACGAGGCGGTAATGAGCTTCTGCGGCAAGCTCGATTGGATGCAGTTTGGGCTTGGTTTTCAGCCAATTGTGAAATGCGTCCATCAGATCGGGGACTTTGCGTGGATTCTGGAAAACGACCGTTGATCCTGAAACGCGAACGGGCACGCTGCGGTAGTGTCCCGCGTGAGCATCATCGATTCCTTTTAATATGAGATTGTGGATACGAAGCGTATCTTGGAATGAGATTTGATTGGGCCTTCGTTTTATTTGGCCCTTAGCCCAATCAAGCGCTTCGGCGTGATTGGTTGCTTCAAGATGTTCCGCCAGAGTCTTGCCCCCGACGGTAATGCCTTTTTCCACGACCAAGGCCGTTTCACGGCGTGTGAGCGTATTGCCCTCGATCGCATTGCTCGTATAAGTGAGTTCAATGCGGAACCATTCTTCCAGGTTCTTTACTAGTTCGCCTGAGAGCGGGCGGAGAGCGTCTAACTCTGATTTTTTCTTATCAATGGCATTGAAAATCATCCATAAACCGTGAACCGTAACGTTACGGTTAGCAAGATTTTGTGGCGTAGATGATTAGGAGGGTGTGGCTTGGGCCCAACTGTGCCTTTCAGGCCTCGATGGGTGGACTGCGGCGACTACAACACAAAGCCCTAGTGTTGATGGACGTGCTTAGGGTTTTCCTGGGTTCTCAGTGCTGGAAGCTTGATGGGCTCTAGCGATTTTGAGTTCTCGTGGATGTGGTAGGCTTGGTTGAGCTCCACGTTTTCGAAAACCTGCTTCGTCTTGGATGTGGGCCACGAAATTGTGACTGATTCAATGGAATCGGCATTTCCTAGTCCTATCGCTTGTCGTGTTGGGTTGCCTCCGAAACTGCTTCCCGTACCTACGGTTTTGTAAATCGATCGGGAACCGTTCGGCATTTGTATCCGGACGTGGATACGGGCTCCGTAGGCTCCTCGATTCGAAGTGGCGCCGACTAGTTTGAGCTTGAGCCATTTGTTGTCATTTCCTGGGTTTTCGAAAAGGGCGTTCATGTAGCGATCTCCTGAATAGGCTCCGCCCATTACGGTATGTATATCTTGGTCGCCGTCGTTGTCGAAGTCGCCAAAGGAGACTGCGTGTCCTTTCTGCAAGTGACCGAAACCGCCGGTAGTCGTTACGTCCTGAAAGGTTCTGCCTCCATTGTTACGATACATTTTGTTGGGCATGATGACATCCATCGAAGGGTCGCCGGTTCCTACGTAGAAATCGAGAAATCCGTCGTTGTCGAGGTCGCCGAAATTGGAGCCCATAGGCAGCCAGCATTGCTCCAGACCTGATGAGGCGGATACGTCTTTGAAGGTGCCATCTCCTTGGTTGCGGTAAATTCGAGGCGTCTCAATTTCAGAGTCTCTTCCCAAGTAGGAATCTGTAACGGCGCCGATGCCGCTCAGTTGGTATCCCGCGACAAACAAATCCTCCCAGCCGTCATTGTCGTAATCCCAAAACCAGCAGGGGAAAGAACTGATTGGTTCGGTGACGCCTGCTTGGCGCGAAACATCTTCGAAGGCGAGTTCGCCATTTGGATCTAAACCCTTATTTCGAAATAGCTTGTTGGGTCCATCCAGTACGGAGACATACAGGTCGGGCCAGCCATCGTTGTCGAAATCGCCGCTGCTGATGCCTTTTACCCAGGCGTTTACGGTGATGCCCGCCCTGGAGGCATGCTCGGTAAAAGTTCCGTCCTTGTTGTTTAAATACAATTCGCAGGGGTGTGGATCTCGTTCGGTTTGTTCGTTGCCGATATAGACGTCCAGCCAGCCGTCGTTGTTGAAGTCTGCCCAGGCGGCGGTTTGGGTTGGCCGAAAACTGAGCAGGCCTGCGGATTCGGTGACATCGCTGAAGCTGCCGTCTCCATTGTTACGTAGGAGAGAATTCGGGTGGTGGCCTGCTCCGAATAACCAGGCTCCGCGCAGAACCAAGACATCCGAGTCGCCGTCGTTATCGTAGTCGGCGTATTGCATGTTGAGCCCCCCGGTGATGCCCAAGATTCCCGCGTCTTCGGTCTGATTCTCGAAGGTGCCGTCGCCATTGTTGATCAGGAGATGGACCTGATCTTCCAAGGACCAAGAGGAAACCATCAAATCTAAAAAACCATCGTTATTGAAATCCGTCATGGCGCCGCCACCGGCCAGTCCATTGATGGCAATTCCCGCTGCGGGAGCGATATCCGAAAAACGGGGCAGGGTGTAATCAGATTCGAGGGCTCGAGGAGAAATGCGAAATTGGGGAGGTACTGCCTCGGGGTAGTCGCCTAAGGTCATAGCGGCGAGGTTGATCAGCCATTGGGCTTCCAAGTCGTCCGGATCGAATTCGAGGTGTTTCCGCAGAACCTTGGTGGCCTCGGTCGATCCACGTGTCAGTTGGTGGATTCCGTTTCCTGATATTGGAAACAGGCAGGAATCTGAAGAATGATTCTGGACGCAATTTTCCTGCTCGCCAAAACGGATCCAAGCCAGAGCCAAGAGATTGTTGAAATCACGAAGAATCGCCCGAATGCTCTCTTTCGGTATATGGGCGATCTTAGTATGGATCTCTTCAATCACATTGATGGCGTTCTCGTTTTGATTGGCCCGCACGTATTCTTCGGCCAGTTTGTAGCGCTCCATGATCTGCTCGCCCATCGGTATGTCGTTCGATAGGGACTGCCGCATGTAAGTCGCCCGCTGATCGTTTAGGTAGCCGTTGTTGGCCGGATTCTGCGATCGTTCGATCGCGGCTAGGCGATCGACCATCGTTCGCGTTTCCTCATCGGAAGCGAAGGAAGTCAGGGGGCTAAAGACGCAAGCGCTTAGAAGTACGAAGATGAGTGATGAACGGAACATTGGAAATGGTCCTCAGAAAAATGGAATACCTTGAAATCTCAAACCTATTGGCTCGCAGAGACACCTATTTCCTGACGTAGGAGGGAACTAGCGAACGAAGAGAGAGCGATGTTTTAAAATAGAATTCTAACAACGCTCGTACCTCGCTTGTTGCCTCTGCGAGGCAAATAGGTATCCGCGACGCGGATAATAAGTTCGAATTCTTAATACTCGATCAGGTGGTATTGGTTCACTGCTGGGTTATCGATTCGTTTCTTGGAGCCATTGATCCAGGTCACTTCAATGTAGTCGACCTGATCGTTGTCTCCGATGCCGAAGTGCTTGCTGGCGGCGTGTTGCGATTCGTAGGAGTCGCCATTGACATTAGCAGCTGCCTGGATTTGGCCTCCGGTGGAGATCACTATTTTGGCGGCGGTCGATGAGGGGGCTCCGGCTTTGTCCTGAAGTCGAACGCCGATGAAATTGCCGGTCGAAGGCATTTGGTTCAAATACACTTCAAGGACATTGCCTTGGGTTTGGGGATTCCAATTGGGCGGGTTGGAATCGATGATCAGATCCAGTTTGCCATCCATGTTAACATCGTCGGCAATCACCATGCGACTATCGTTCTCGAGGGCCACGCCTGCAAGAAAGGAGAGGTTGCGCGTCGAGCCATCTGACATGTGCATGAAAAGGAAATTGTGCTCGAAGCCATTCCAGGAAACTCCGTTGTCTTCCTTGATGCCCAGTTTTTCGGAAAAGTATTTATCGAATAGGGGGCTTTTCAAAGATGATCCGCGGTAGATGTCGTCGGTCCAGTAACTGGTGCAGTAGTCCTTGGAGGTGGTGTTGCTGTCATGCCCGTTTGCCACGTAGAAATCTAAATTGCCGTCATTGTCGAAATCCACCGTGACGACGCCCCAAGACCAGCCGGTTCGCGCTACCTGGTCATTGACTTTGGGTTGCTTGAAGGTGCCGTCGCCTTGGGAATAGTAGAGTCGGTTCCCGTAGGTCATCGGTATCCGCATATTGGTTAGATCGTCGAAATCTTCGGGGGCGAGTCCCATTTGATGGAGTCGTCCTGCGGTGGTGGATGACATGCCAATGACGTACATATCCAGGAATCCATCGTGATTGAAATCGCCAAAGGAGTGACCCATTCCGAATGAGGAACGCTCTTCGATTGCTTCTGCAGTGACGTCTTCAAAATGGCCGTCCCCTTTGTTTCGAAACAGGTCGACGCCGGAAAAGTCGCTCACCATCAGGAGATCTAGGTCTAGGTCATTGTCGTAGTCGACGAAGGAACCCGAGAATACACGCCGGTGCAGTTTCTCCTTCAGTCCTCGAGTGGCCGCGGATTCGGTAAACCGCAAGCCATTGCCTTCGTTGATAAGCAGGAAAGAGGGATAGCCGTCATTGGCATCGTAGTAGGGCGTTGGCATGGCGCCTCCGTCGTAGGGGAGCTTGTAGTGGCCTATCCATAAATCGAGATCGCCATCCCCGTCGATATCCCCGCAAGTCATCGTCGTGTCGCCTTGGATGATGAGATTGGAGCCTGCGTCAATAAGCTTGGGCATTTCCAAGAACGTTCCCTTGTTGGTACCTTGGAAGAGAAACAAGCCGCTCGCAAGCGGGCTGTTCTCGTTCGGGTAGATGGATCCTTCGACGATCATATCTGTGTATCCATCGGCATCGAAATCTCCTAGGATAGCAGAGCGGGCTGCGTTGACGATAACGGAAGTAAACGGTTTTAGGCTGTATTCGGTCTCTGGATTGTTCCACGCAATTTGATTGGCGGCCGGGAGGATTATTTCCGATCGTCCGTCGCCATCGAGATCATGAACGAGGACGGGACCGCGTTTCTGGGAAGCGATATCGAAGGCTCCCAGGCGTTTAAAGAGGGGTTGGCCTTTTCGTTGGAGAATTTCCAGCTCTGTCACTTCAATGGTATCCGGAACGAAGATACCCTTATTATTCTTTTCCTTCAGCCAAAGCACTTTGATGCGTCCATCGGCGATGAGTCGGAGCTGAGACGTCTTGTGTTCGACGTGCAGCGAAAACGAAAAGATCGACTCGTTTTGTCCGCCAGGTTTTTCATCGAACTGCTTGTGATGCCATTCGCTTTGATAAAGGGAGTATCCCAGCGTTTGTAGTTGCCCAAGCCAGCTGTTCCATTGCTGCTGGGGGAGACTGCGCGTGGCGTGACCGATCGCTCGGGACTCGATGCCGTGATTAAGGGAAACTGCGTCGGAGAGTTCGCCTAATTTAATCGCGTTGAAAGAAAACGCCTGCAGTACGGAAATGGGAGTGTCGGTATTTCGAAGCTCATCCCACAATCGAATGAATGCTTCCTCGTGTTCCTGGGCCAGGGATTCCTGTCGCCAGGTTGACGATTCCTTTTCCTGACGATCCTTGATAATCGACAATAGGTCGGCCCCGGATGCGCTTGATAACAGGGTCAGGCAAGCCAGAACGCAGGCGGTGAAGTGGAATAGGGATTTCATTGGGTTTTGATGGTGTGTTTTATAGAAGCTTAACCACAGATTACACAGAGAGCACAGATAATTGGGTTTTGAGTTTTGACAGATGTTCTGTAAGAGTCTGTTTAATAATTCATCGTAGGAGCGGGTTTACCCAGCGATTCCTTTAATTAATTCTTCGTGAAACTATGATATCGCGGGGTAAACCCGCTCCTACTATTTTGTAATGGAGAGAAAGCGGACTTATTAAAAAGGCTTTAGGATTCATATCTGTGTTCTCTGTGAAATCTGTGGTTAAAAAATTCAGGCGATTTTATCAGGCGCCCATCCATAGTGTTTGAGCTCTGTCTTTTGTCCAGAGACCGTTGGCTATTCCGAGGCTGTGCTTTAGGTTGAACGTTTCGCCAATGCCTATCGTATTGGTATCGTGATAGGCGGTTGACCAGGCGAGGCAGGGAAATTGCGGGCGGCAAAACCAATGGTGGGTGTAGGGCGGGTTTTCGGTGAGGTCTTCGCAGAGCAACAGGCACCCATTAAGGGAGGTGTCGAAAATGCCTTGGTAGGCGAGACGGGAGCTCTGCCAACCATTGAGTTGATCAGGTGAATCCAAGATGGTTTCGCCGTCGTGGTAGTCGTCCCACTCAGGGATGTCCTTTCCGTCGAAAATATGGGTGCCTGTCCTGTCGAATCCCCGGCTCATCCGCAGGAAAAGGCCGGTGTATCCAGATCCTTCTAAGCCTTCGCCGGAATTGTAGGAGTTGTGGTAAATCGTTTCGCCGAGCGTATTGGTGATCTCGCTTTCCCAGACCAGTCGCCAGAGTCCGATCTCCGGATCGATGTCGCGAACGATGAGGGTGCGGGTTTCGGTGAAAACCTGTTGTCGCTGCGGTCCGATCCAGTCGAGGGTCTCGGTCCATGCGTATCCGTTTTCGAGCGCTTTCTCATCGACCCAATCGCGGTGGAGCTGCGTGCCGACATTGTCGATGTTCGCGTATTCGCCCGTTTCTTTGCTATAGGTGTGGCCTCCCCAGAAATTCATTCCGTTGACCGAACTCATGGTCAGGCTCAGTCCCTGGTGCCAAGGGTGGTCGGCCGGGCGTAGATTGGTGAGAACATCGCCGGAGAGGGCCCGTATCGGGTGGAAGTAAGGACGGGGGCAATACTGCTTATTCGTGTCCGGTCGGTAAACGTAGTCGAAGAGAATTAAATCTCCGTAGCGGACCCGTAGGGTTTTGTCCTCTATGTATTCAGATGTTAGATTCATTTTGGTTGATGAAATTTTTTTTGCCCGCAGATATACTCAGATAGGAGGTTTTGATAATCGATAATTGATAGAATGTTGATAGAGAATGGCCACAAAGAGGCACAAGAAATTCCATACATGCGAAGATCTTTGTGTCTTTTTGTGCCTCTTTGTGTCTATCAAAACCTCCATTTGGTTACGACTCCGTTCCTCAGTGTTCTCCGTGGTTGAGTGATTTCCGGCTACAAGATTCATATCTGTGTTCATCAGGGTAATCTGTGGGCAAAAATCTCATTATTCACTGCTCGTTTGGGCGAAGGTGCCGCCCACGTGTTCGTAGAAGGGATCACCTTCGACAATAGTTCCCGGTTTGACCGGTCGACCGGTAGCGGCGGATTTGTATAGGGCGGTGATGAACTCGATGGTGCGCCGCGCTTCAGGTCCGCTTACCAGTGGAGGGCGTCCAGCCTGGTAGTCGGCCACCATTGCCTTTAGCTGGGAGGGCTGTTTGGTGACGGTATCGTCGGTGATCGTCTTGAAAGTTTCGGCTTTTTCCGGATCCATCGTATCGAGCGTCTTGAAGCGCCACTTGTCCCTGTTTAGATCGTAAAGAGCGGCCTCGGTCCACGCGGTTCCCTGTTGAAAATCGTAGCGCAGGAAGGTGCGTTCATGCGGGCATAGAATGGAGTTCAGGATACTGCCGATGGCTCCATTGCTGAAAAGCACGCTGGCCGATGAAATATCCTCCACTTCGATATCGCGGTCCAAGGTGGAGCAGAGAGCTCGAACTTCCACCCAATCTCCCATCGCCCAAAGAAAGGCATCCATGGCGTGGATACCATGGATCATGGTCGGTCCGCCGAGCTCGCTGGCCCAGGTGCCGCGCCAGTCGACCTCGTAGTAATCAGGATCTCGATACCAGGTGGTGTGACAGGTGCCGACCAGAGGTTTTCCGGCGACTTCTTCGTCAATCATGCGTTTGATGTGCTGCGGGGCGCCCCCGAAGCGGAATTGGTAGACGGAAGAGCAGTGCATGCCCGTACGCGTTTCAGCGGCACGGATCGCATCGAGTTCTCGCAGAGAGCCACAGAGTGGTTTCTCGCACAGGACCCAGGCACTAGCCTCCATGGCCTTGATGGAAAGCTCAGCGTGGCTTTGCGGGGGCGTGGTGACGCACACGATATGCGGCTTCTCCTTTTCGAGAAGTTCATCTACGTCGGTGTAGACCCTCGGGATGCCGAACTTCTTTGCGAAGTCGCCGGCCCGTTCTTCGTCCACATCCATCACGGCGACGAATTCCGCTTCGCCATCGGGAAAGATGATTGCGTCCGGCTCTGCGTTCAGGCGAACATGATGGCCGGCAATGACGCCAGTGCCTATGAGGGCGATTCTTAGTTTCATTCTTTTTGTATTCTCAAACAACCATGATTCCGTAGCTCCGACATGTAACTTCACAAAAATTCTGACAGTCAGAACTTAGTGGATTGGACTAGGGTTAGGACAGAGAGGGTAGTCAGCTTAGTTCTTTAGGTTCGCGCAGGATCTCAGATGGGGCGATCCGCCATTTGCTCTGCAGGATGGGCACTGATCCTCCAATCGGATTGGGAAGTGTCGCCTCAGCGAGGCGACCTACATTTGGATGCTGTAGGTTGGGTCGCTGACCCGTCAGTCCGGTGGAATTGATGGCCTCAATATCCGTATTGGTTTGATTGGGATCTGCGGCCGCTGAGGCCAGCAGCCCTCTATTGGGTTTCTCTATTCCCGGACACACTCTAATGCTCGCTCACGGCTTTGGGAATCAGTGCAGAGGCTTGGATGGCAGCGAGTCCCCATTGGGCGGCTCCGTTGGTGGACACCCAGGTGGCTTCGTCGATGGGGTTAAGGACCTCGGTTCCGTCGATATGTTCGGTTTCGAGTTTCGGTTTCCAGTCTTTCCATTGATGATCCAGGAAATCGGCTGCGGCTCGGGCGGCTAGTTTGTTGTCGCCCTTAAGGGCTGCTGCGTAGGCGATGATGCGCGAGTGGGAATTCGTGAAACTAGGCGCTTTATAGCTCTCGCCTAGAACCTGGCTCGAAATTTCTTTAGGAGCATTGCAGAGCTCGCAGTACTGGAGCCAGGCTTTCTCGAATTTCGGAACGTCGAGAAGTTGTATCAGTTCTGCGACTACCTCGGGCAATCCAAACATGATACTCAGATGGGAAGCCATCGGCGGTTCTCCTTCAATGGGGGACATGCGTTTCGTGATCGGGTCAAATATAAATCGGTTCGAGAAGAAGCCCCACTTGGCATTGCCGATGGATTGCATGCTGTTTTCGATCCAGTCACGATACTTGGGGCTGCCGGTGCGTTCCCAGGCTGTAAGCCAATTCGATACGGTGGCTCCGTAGTCGGTGCCTACTGAAATACGGCATTGCTCCGAGTTCGCGGGTTCATTGAAGTCCTTTTTATTCGGATCGAAGGCGACTTTGCGGCGGGCATTTAATGTAGCCAGTTGTCGATCCGCTTCGATGACTTCCTGGAGGACGTCGCCGGTACGTTCGTCCGTGGTCAGGAAATAATGAAAGCGGCGGTTCATGCAGGTGCTGATTCGCAGTTGCTTGGCGCTGCAACCCCAATGCTGGACATTGTGGCGTGTGCCGAAGCCGACGAAACGACCGAGGTGGTAAATATCCACGTCGCGATTGTGGCGATTCATGGCCTCGGCTAAGCGGAAGGCTTTCGGGTCGCCGCTTCTCAAGAATGTGTACCAGAGCCACATGTCGCTTGAAAGTTCGGAGTTGTCCCACGCGTAGCCGCCGACGTCGTAGCGCCAGACATGGCGATCTGCGTCGTAGGTGTGCATGACATCGCCGTAGTCCCAAAACCCATACCAGTGTCGCTGCTCGACTTGGTCGTGATAAAACTGAATGGACCAATCGAGCCGGTCCTCGATTTTCGCGAGATTGGGTGTGGAGCGATTGGGAAGATTCCACATGTTGCTGAAGACCTGAGCTCGGTGAATATCGCCGGGCCGTGGGACCAATTGAGGCGGGCGGGCTACGGCGTCCGCGAGACTTGCGAGCGTTTCTCGGGACGGGGTGGACGCCTTGGCCCAAAGAAGAATGTCGGAAGAACGGGCGACGCCATGAGGGCTGCCAAAACCAGGTTCGTAATCCTCGTACGTTATGTACAAGGCGTCGACCTGTTTCTCGTAGGGGAGATCGGGAACGCTTGATTCGATGCCTTCGATGTTTACGTCGGGCAAAGGGCCTTCGATGTCCTGTCCCATGCCATCATGGTAGAAGCGGATATCCATGGGAGGGGCCTCGGGTGAATACATCCATATTGTGACGTGAGCCTCGTCGGTGGCTGCGTCGCGAATGTCTAGCTGAGTGGGGTGAAGCTTCCAAAAGTCCCGCATGCCAAAGGCGACGCCCCCGCTCGCTCCGCCGACGTAGCCGAGACCGTCGGTCCGGTGACCTTGATCCGCGTTGATCCAGCCATGGCCGGGCTTCGTGCGCTTTTTAAGGGAAAAGCCGTTGGCGTTGAGTTGGGACAGACTGAAGTCCCCCCAGGTGGGAACCCAGTGAATGCGTGCGCTGACGTTCTCAGGCCATGTTCTGATATCGGGAACCTTTTCCCCTGACAGCTGTGCGGTTCGAACCGCCTCGCCGGGATCGCGGCTTAAGCCCGTTAGGCCTTGGACGGATTCAGCCCACAGGCCTTGTTTCTGGCCTGCGAAGCGGATGTGACGATTGTAAGGTTCGTCGCGCATGGGAACGCTGAAACGTACACCGAGGCTGCTGATGAAGTCGGTGTGCTCGTCGCCGTCGAAGACGAAGGTATGCGTCATGCGGATACCGTCGCTTCCGGCGTGAAAGTACAAGCGAACGGAGAAGGGCAGCCATTTGCGCTGGCCTTCGGCTTTATGTGTCCCATCGACTTTGACGACCACTCGAACGGGACCGGACTGCTCTACTTCGACGGTCTCGATTTGGCTGGTGAATGCTTCTACGGGCGTTCCCGGATCTGGACTGTCCTGACGTGTACCGCATAGGTGTCCTTTGCTCAGAATAGTGGTGTCGCCGCGTTTGACGGATTTTATGAGGGTCTCGCCTTGTCGCGGGATTTCGCAGCGAATGATGTTGGTATCGATGAAAATCGCTTCCGCCGTTTCTTCGACGCTGACCAGATTGCGGGGAAGGGTGGGTTTGCCCGGGGCGATACGGAAATGTTCCGCGGCGGGGCTATCCGGGGAGATGGCGTGTCCCGTCCATTTCAAACTGCCATCGGGCCAAGTCGCGGTGGTCCAGGTTTGCATCGGCACCTTCTTGCCCTGGGGCGTGCGGAGCGTGAAGGTCGTATCGGCCGCTTGCTGACCCATGGGCCAAGGCACGCCAAAAGCGGAGCCCGCGAGTGGTTGGATGCGGCCTCCCTCGAGCCAACTCACTTGAGTCGGTCCTTTAGTCGGCTTTGGACTGGGGGCTGGTTTAGCGCCTTTCGTGTCGTTCGCGTCCGCAGCGTAGAGCGAAGGCGTTGAAGAGGCGGCGAGCAGGGAGGTGGCGCGAATGAAATTACGGCGGCTTAGGTCTTTCATGGGGAAGTTGTGTGATGAAGCGCTAAAGAGTGGCATAGGCTTCCAGCCTGTTTTTACCAAGGCAAAACGCCTGTGCTGCGATTGATCTCGATCACAATGCTTCGGTCGGGCATCAATGTAACTTCGATAGACTTCTGACAGTCAGAATTTATTCGATTGGACTAGAGAGGTGGCCAAAGTCAGAGAAGAGTGATGGTCGTTGAAGGCTGCATCGACCAAACTTTTCCGAGAGCTCTGATTTGATGAAAAAAATTGTACCCACGTTGTTTGCCGTTTTGGCGTTGTCCTCATTCGCGAGAGCGGAAGAAGTCTTTGAAAATCCGTTGGAGGATCAGGGCTTCGTTTTTTCCGAAGGGAGTATCCAGAAGAACATCGACCAGGCTGCGGCTACGAAAAAAGCTCGTATTGAGCAGGCCTTTTCAAATGCAACGGGGGAGGGCTTGAGACAGGCTTTTTGTCCGTATTTCGCGAATTTATGGTTGGGGAAGGACCTCGATCAGACGAACGTGCAGCTGCTGGATATTCTCACGACGGAGGATCCGGAGGTGCAGCAGAAGTTCAGGTTGAATGATCACTGGTGTTTGGCGATCAATCAGCAGTTCTATCATATGTATTATGCGTTTGGATCGAAAGGTTCTGTTTCGCCAGGGCGCTTGTATCCGGAAACGGAAAAAGCGCTTTTAGCATTACTCTGGGATAGGATGAAGGATAAGGATGATATTCACCTAGCCCGAAAAAGCACTTGGTGGATGATCGGAAGCGAAAACCATGATTTGGTGGCCAAGGTCAGTAGTCTGATTTCGTCGCAGATTTTCATGAACGAGCCGGAGTACAAAGATCGCGTGTATCCAGATTTGGGCACGGGCGGCGGCAATATGTACTGGTTTCATCGCATGTATGCAAAGGATGCGGTGGATGGGCCTGAGGGGCGGGCGAAGGAGAAGGACGGGAAAACCTACACTGCGGCCGACCACTATAAGGCATGGGTTGACTACTTTGATGAGTATTTCTCCGAAAGAGCCCAGAAGGGATTCTTTCTGGAAGTCGCTTCTCCGGGGTATATGGCGGTGAGCGTTTCCTACCTGACGGATATATTCGATCTCTGCCAAGATCCTGCTCTTTCAAAAAAGGTGGAAGGTTTTTTGGATGTGGTTTGGGCGGACTGGGCGCAGGATCAATTAAACGGCGTTCGAGGGGGCGCGAAGACGCGGGTAGCGGATGGAACCCGTTGGGTCGATGCGATGTATCAGTTCGCTCGGTTTTATTTTGGGGGCGAAGGGAGTTCGGGAACGCATTTTTTCGCGCAGTTGCTCAGTGGATACGAATTGAAGCCGATTTTGTGGGATATCGCCCTGGATCGTCAGGGACTTGGCGAGTTCGCTTACCTGTCTCGCAAACCCGGCGAGGAAGAAAATGTTTGGCCTCGGCCTTTGGGTGCGGAGCGTACGCTGTTGTGCGATACGGAGTCGCGTTTGTTGCGTTATAGTTGGGTGACGCCGGATTATATCCTCGGCTGCCAGATGGATCATCCAGGCGCGGTCCACAGC
>Ga0315327_10001068_pt1 | contig 14055 bp, 16 predicted proteins | sample M110032315metaG_FD_203460 | JGI IMG/M metagenome (GOLD analysis project Ga0315327, IMG submission 203460) | Ammonia-oxidizing marine archaeal communities from Monterey Bay, California, United States - M1 100m 32315 | ecosystem: Environmental > Aquatic > Marine > Coastal | place: USA: California... | reverse complement strand
CACCTAAACCTCCCATTCCACCACTTGCAATCATCTTGTTTAGATTTTTCATCATGTCATCCATGTTTGAAAATCCCATTACATTTGATCCAAGTTGAGATGGCGGTTGATTTCCTTCTTTCATGTCTTTTGCCAAAGATAATGAAACTAAAACGTATGGAGAACCATCAGGTGCAGCATCGATTCGCATTACAACATATTCTTTTCGCATAGTCTATATCCAAAATTTCTATATTTTAATCTGTCATTTAGGCAAGCTTTTTCTCTTTTATTGCCTTTAGCCCATCTTCAAAAAAGAATTTTTCATCAAATGCTGGCTTTAGATCATCCAACCAAATTGCATTTTCATCATATTTTGCAAAGAATGGTTGATTCACCCATTTTGGATCTCTGCCCTGAAGCATGCGTAAAACCATGACTTTTTGACCATTTACTTGACCAACACCATCAATCTGGACTTTTCCTGGAGTTGCTGACATGCTAGGACCTCTAACGGTTCTAGCTAATCCACTAACTTGCTCAATGGCAATTTTGAAAATTTGGTGTGCTCTAACCAAAGGAACTCCAAAGTAATCTTGGGCGCCAGTATCTCTTACAACAAACATGTAGTATGGTATACAGCCTAATTCAACTTGTTTTTGCCACATCTGAGCCCACATATTTGCGTCATCATTAATATGAGTTAGAAGTGGTGATTGAGTCCTAATCTGTGCCCCAGTCTCTCTCATCTTTTTAATTGCTTGTTTAACTGAACCTGTTTTTAATTCTACAAGATGATTAAAGTGAGCCATTATGGATAAATGGATTCCTTTTGAGACAATTCTTCTAAATGTCTCTAGTGTTTCTTCTGCGTCTTTATCTGTCAAAACTTTGTATGGCCAATATGACAGAGCCTTTGTTCCAATTCTGATTGTCTTTAGATTTGGAAGATCTGCGTCAAGTAATTTATCAATATATGCAGCAAAGAGGCTTGCCTTCATTATCATAGGATCTCCGCCTGTGAATAGTATGTCGCTTACTTCTGGGTGTTCCCCTACATACTGTGCAAGAGATTCACCTTCTTGCATTGCAAATTTCATTTCATCCATTCCTACGAATTGTGGCCACCTAAAACAAAAAGTACAATATGCATGACATGTCTGCCCCTGGCTTGGAAAAAATAGCACTGTTTCATTGTATTTGTGTTGCATTCCGTATAGTTTTGTTCCATCTTTTAGAGTTGGAACATTTAGCTCCATCTGTCCTGCAGGATGTGGATTCAATTGAAGTCTAATTGTATTTGCTGTTTCTTGAATCTCTTTTCTGTCTCCTCTTTTCAAGACTTCTGCCATCTGATCAAAATGTTCAGATTTGAGCATGCCTTTTTGTGGGAATGTTAATGCAAAAATAGAATCATTTTGAGTATTATCCCAATCAATTAACTGCTCAACTACGTAGTTATTTGCCTTAAATGGCAAAACATTACCAACAACCTCCATTTCAAAAATCTGTTCTTCTGAAAATTTTTCAATTTGAGGAAGTTTTCTAAGATTAGCTAATGTGTATGATCTTATGCTAGGAGACTCATCAACTGACCAAATAGACTCTTGATTTTGTGCTGATTGTGCCATTTGGTTATTAGCACTCTATGTTTGTTAAACGTTAGGATCTGGGTGAATTTTGCTTCAAAAAGGATGAAAATTCTTTAAAAAAGTTTGACTGTAATTCGTAAACTAGGCGACAAATTAACATAACTTCAGTAGATCGAGCAAATTATCGAGATTAGTGGAATAGATGGAAGAAGAACTTACTGAAATTTCTGTTGGGCAGTTTGATACAGTGTCCCAGCTGATAGCATCATCACTATCCCTTCAACTAGCAGTAGCAGGTCTGATAATTGGAATAATTATAATAGGTATAGTTTATACAAAATTTTCAAAATGGGTAAAATCCCAAAAAATGAATCATGCAAAACCACATGTTTCAAGATTTGCACGAAAAATTATTTTGCCGTTTTTGGCTATTGCATTAATTACTTCAGTTAACACGTACATCCAAGTTTTCGAGTTATTTGATGAAGAAATCAATCAGATTGCAATAGATGGTGAGATGGCACCTAGTGAAGTTTTTGCAAAGATGTTAAACACGATGAATATTTTGGTTATTGGATATACAATTTCACAACTTGTACCTATTGCATTAACAAAACGTGAAAGCTCAAATGCTGAACGTGCTGACTTTGAGGCTTGGAGAGAAATGAGAGGTTTTGTTGATGATAAAGATGACTTATTCCACAAGTTGTACAAATGGGTTCCACCAAAGCAAAAACCTGAAGACCTAACAGAAGAAGAATTTCAAAATTATATACAAACAGATGATGGAATGCGATTCCTAGAAGGATTTAGAACTTCAAAAGGTATTCCAGTTGGAAGTTTTGAAAAAATAATTTCAAATCCATTTGATGAATGGAAAAAATCTGAACGAAAAAAATATGAAAATTACTATAATGAATGTGTTAGTGGTAACAATTCATCTGGAAGAAAACTTTTTCCTGGTTCAGTCCCTGAAGAGATTTTTCCAATTGATATTTGGAGGGACCAAAAAAGAGTTACTGGGTTTGATCCAATTATTCCTGCATCAAAACCTCCTGGATTCTATAGAAAACAAAAAGAAGGTGTACCAAAATCTGCAAAACAGGTTTTACCAATTTTAATTTTTGTAGGAGTAATTATTGGAATTATTTCATGGTGGGGAGTGGATCTCATTGTGTTAGCAACTGCAACAGGAGGAATTGCGTTTGGTGTAGGTCTTGCACTAAAAGAAACTTTGGAAAATTATTTCTCATACATACTAATTCGTAAAGATAAGATCGTAAAAGAAGGAGATAGAATTCAGCTAGAAAGTGGTTATAATGGTGTTGTACACAAGATTGCACCAAGAGTTACATACATCAGAGACGCATTAAATGAATCTGTAGCAATTATTCCCACAAGACAATTAGTAACTGCTCAGATTGTTAACTACACAAAAGAGATCAAACTTGTTCCTGCAATAGTTCATGTAGGAGTTTCATATCTCAATAACCCACGTCAAGTTGCGTCCATTCTAGTAAAAGTTGGAAAGCGTGCAATGACTGAAACTGTTGATGCTAAAGGACGACACCTGGTAAGACAAAACAGATGCCCATATCTTGAAACAAATCAACCAAGCTGCGGCTGTGATAAAGATATTCATGTTGATGTAACACAGCCAGTAGTAAGATTTGATAAATTCAATGATTCTTCTTTGGATTTCTCAATGTGGGTCTATGTCCGTGATTATGGTGCACAATTCAAAACAAAAAGTGACATGCGAGTAATAATGTATGAAGAATTCCAGAAATATGATATTAGAATTCCATGGCCAATTCGTACTGTTTACCAGGGAGATGAAAAGAAAGAGGCACAAGAGATTGGAACGCTTGAGGCTGAACGAAATGGTGTTGTAGAAGAATTTGGAGTTGGAGACTTAGGTCGGGGTGAAGGCGATGAATAGTTTTTTCGAGCCTTTTTGATATCTACGAAAACTTAAGAATCCGGTTTGGCTCGTTGATTCATTGGTAAAATATGTGGTAATTGGAGGTAATTCTTCTCAAGATTTGGGTAGAAAAATAGCAAAAAAACTCAAAGCTGGTTATGTGAATACATCAATACGTACTTTCCCAGATGGTGAAAGTAAAATAACAATTAAAAAAATTCCAAAGAAGAAAATTATAGTTGTGGTACAATCAACATTTCCTCCAGTTGATTCAAATCTTTTACATCTTCTTTCTATTGTATCACAGGCAAGGAAATATTCTTCAAAAATTTACGCAGTAATTCCATATTTAGGATACGCTAGACAGGATAGAGAATTTTTGAGTGGAGAAATTGTTACAGTCTCGGTAGTAGGTAGGATGTTAAAATCAGTAGGTACAAAAAAAGTCATTATTGTTGATATTCATAGTAAATTAGCATTAAAACAACTAGGAATTTCGTCGGAAAATGTTAGTGCAATATCTAATTTAGCAAATTATACTAAAAAACTAAAATTAAAAGATCCTCTTGTTGTATCACCTGATCGAGGTGGAAAAGAAAGAGCTGGTGAGTTTGCACGTATTTTAAAAACTGATTTTATTGCATTAAAAAAACATAGAGATCGAAACACTGGGAAAATTAACATTATTACATCAAAGGTTTCAGTTAAAGATCGAGATTTGATTTTAGTTGATGATATGATAAGTACTGGAGGAAGTATAATCAAAGCAGTACAGTTTCTAAAAAAACAAAAATGTCGGCGTATCTATGTTGCATGCACACATGGATTATTTGTGAATGGAGCTGAAAAGAAAATCAAACAAGCTGGAGTTACTCAGATTATTAGTACTAATACAATTCCTACCAGTTCATCTAAAGTTGATGTATCTAAAATAATAGCAGAATCTCTTTTGTGAATGTGATATTATGAAAATGGTTTTTTTGGGAACATCAGGTGCCATGCCAACAATTGAAAGAGGATTAACTTGTATTTGCGTAATAAAAGATAATGAAATTTTAATGTTTGATGCTGGAGAAGGTGCACAAATTTCGTATCTAAAATCAGGCTTACCATGGAATAAAAAAATGAAAATTTTTGTAACTCATCTTCATGGAGACCATTGTATTGGAATTTTAGGTCTATTACAATCAATGAATTTACAAAACAGAACAGAGTCTGTTGAAATTTTTGGGCCTGATGGAATTGATGAGTTTATTGTAGCCAACATCAAGGTTTTGAATTTTGGTTTGTCTTTCCCGATTTTTATTTCAAAAATCAATGAGGGTGTGATAGTTGATGAAAAAGATTATTCTGTTTCAGCTAGTGATGCAAAACATGGAATTCCAGCCTTTTCGTTTCGCTTTGATGAGAAAGATAGACCTGGTCAATTTTTTCCTGAAAAAGCAAAAGCCTTAGAGATTCCTAAGGGAAAACTTTGGCATGAATTGCAAACAGGAAATTCTATAGAACTAAATGGTAAGAAAATTGTACCATCACAAGTAACTGGTGACAAGCGACCTGGAAGAAAAATTGGAATTTCAGGTGATACAAGACCGACTGATAAACTGGTAGAATTCTTCGAAAATTGTGATTATCTTAGTTTTGATTCAACGTTTGCTGATGAATTAAAGGATAAAGCGATAAAAACTAACCATTCAACTGCAAAAGAGGCAGCAGAGCTGGCTAAGAAAGCTCAGGTTTCTACGTTAATTCTAACACATTTTTCTGCAAGATATAATGATGAATCTGTTTTGTTAGAAGAAGCCAAAAAAATTCATAATAATACTATTGCTGCGAAAGATTTGTTAGAAGTTGATATTTTAAAATAACTATTGTTCTAGATTTAATATCTTATTTGGAGAAACTTCTATACCATTAAGTGAGTCTTCGACAGTTGCTGCAACATTAGTTAGTGTATCCCCAACTTCAATTCCGACATCGTAAAGAGTATCACCTACTTGTGCTGTATTAGTATTGTATTCTTTCAAGCTCATAATATCTTCTAATAATGCACTAAAAATATTCGAGCCTTCAGGTAATTGTTCTATTGTTTGAGGGAAAAACATTATTCCACCAGCTATGAGTACAATACCAACAATTGCCAGTTGTATTTTCATATAAAATTTTTCAAAATTTGAATTTCATATCAAAACTTAAAAAAAGTTATCAAATTAGATCGATTTTTTGACATGTTTAGGCGTAAACTAACCAGAGATAATTGTTTCAATGGTTTTTTCGATATCATTTGACTCTAAAACCACTTTAATTGGACCTAAAGCAGATTCATCTGCTTCATTACATAATGCTACAACGTTAACAAATGCAGCCTGCTTGTTTAGGTAAAACCAAGTTGAGTTATCTATAATGTTTGAATTTAATATACGTAAAAAGACATTTTTTATCTTTCGATTTTGTATTGATGCTAATACTTTTGATAGTAATTCTAAATCATTAGAATTTCCAGATATTGTATTTCCTTCAATTTTTATTTTTAATTCTGGAAATAAATTGAAAATTACAGTTTTAATTTTTTCAATATCTTCAGAAGGATTAATTTCACAAAATACTTGAATTGTAATACTAGATTTCATTACCTTATCCAATTTTGAAAAATTTTGATGGCAGACTCTACTAATTGATCTACTGTTACATTGTTGTTTTCAATAGATTCATCTGCAAGTTTAATGATTTCTTGTAACCCTACACTGATTTCACGATTATCACGTTCTTCAAATTTTTCTCTTGTTAATGGATCGTCAGATCTTTTTCGCTCACTTAGGAAGTTAAATCTAGTATTAGAAGATGCTTCTACTGCTAATAGTTTTAGATTTCCAGTTTCTTTTAGAACATTGATTTCGTGTATGGAGCGTATTCCATCAATGATTATAATTTCATGATTTGAATTCTGTATTGATTCTTTGATTAATTCTGCAACTGCACCTGGACCATTTTTTTCTCGTAGTTCTAACATTAGATTACCCAAGTTTTCTCCTGTAGGTTCAAGATTTCTTCGCTTAGCTTCTGTTCTGACTCCATCCCCTAGACTAAATGCCTGATAACCCTGTTCTTTTAATTTTGCTACAATAGTTGATTTTCCAGCACCTGGCATTCCAGTTAAACACACAACAAGTTTTGGCAACAGATTGTTTTTGAATGACTAGTCTATGAAGGTAGCGATAAATAATTAGAAATATTTTATTTTTTATGAGAGTCTTTATTGCAGTTGAAATTTCTGATGAGAAAATTCTAAATAAAATTCAATCATTCCAAGAAGATTTAGAGATTAATGCAAAACCTACAAAAACTAACCAAATTCATTTTACTTTACAGTTCTTGGGTGAAATTGATGAAGAAAAATGTGAAAAAGTGAAAGAACTGTTAAAGGAAATTACATTTTCACAGTTTGATTTATCACTAAAAGGAGTAGGTGGATTTCCAAATTTAAAAAATCCACGAGTAATATGGATTGGAACTGATAAAAAAGGAGCTGAAAAATTAATCGAAATAACTAGAGAAATAGGAATGAAACTAACCTCATTAGGCTTTGAAAAAGATAAAAAATTTAAGCCTCATTTGACAGTTTTCAGAGTAAAAAACAAGATTGATGATATTTCGTCACAAATGAAGAAATATGAGGCAATTGAATTTGGAACTCAACTTATAACAAAAATTAAGTTGAAAAGAAGCATTTTAAGTCTAAGAGGGCCAGAATATTCAGATCTATTGGAGATAAATGGAAATGAAAAGTAATGTTATAAAAAAATCAAAAGAAATTGCAATTCCAAATAATACTCAAAGGAAAAAAGTTGATAAAATTGCAAATCAAGTCTTTAGTTTAGTAAACAAGGAAGCTGAAAAACAAAAATCAATTGTGTCAGTGCATTTTGGAGGATCTTACGCTAAAGAAACTTGGACCCCAGAAAAAATTGATATTGATATTTTTATAAAATTCAAAAAAACTGTAACTGAAAAAAATTTTGAAAAAATTGGTAAAAAAATTGGATTCGATTCACTAAAAAAATTCAAACCATACATTAGGTACTCTGAACATCCATTTGTTGAAGCAAACATTGATGGTGTGGGGGTAAACGTTGTACCATGTTACGATATCAAAAAAGGAGAGTGGAAAAGTGCAGCTGATAGATCAACGTTTCATACTGAGTTTATGAGTGAAAAATTAACTGGTTTAATGAAGGATGACATTAGAATTCTAAAATGTTTTTTAAAAATAAATGGAATGTATGGTGCAGAAATTGCAAAACAGGGGTTTAGTGGTTATGTTTGTGAGGTTTTAGTTTACTATTTGGGAAGTTTTGAAAATGTACTAAAGAAAATTGCAAAATTACAAAATAATCAAATGATAGGTGATTCACCAAGAAAATTCGAGACCCCTATAGTCATTATTGACCCAATAGATAGGAATAGGAATCTTGGTGCAGCAATATCAATTCAAAATGTTACAAACTTTATTTTGATCGCAAGGAATTTTTTGAAGAAAAATTCAATTTCGTATTTTAAAGAAAAATCAGGAAATAAAATCTCTGCAGAGTTAGCAAAAAATGTGTTAATTATAAATTTCAAATACAAAAAAAGAAGTGACGACATAATTTATGGACAGATAAAACGAGCTGTAAGCTCAATTGAATCTCAGATGGTAAAAGAAGGATTTAATGTTCTCAGAAGTGATGTAGTTGCATATGATGAAAATAAAGCTGATTTGTTGTTCTTGCTAGAATCACTGACAATTTCAAAAAATAGAATTAGAACTGGTCCTGATGTGTTTTCTAGTGACTTTTCAAGTAAATTTATTCATATAAATTCAAAAAAATCTAAATTAATGTGGACAGATAAAGATGGAAAACTACAATCAATACAAACTAGACGGTATGAAGACGCCAAATCCTATCTTAAAGATCTGATTAACAACCGCCTCGGTGAATCTGGAATACCAAAAGGACTAAGAGTTGATTTCAAAAATGGATTTAAAATTACAAGTGGAAAAGACAAGCAAAGCAAATCTGTTAAAAAGAGCATTTCAAAACTGATAACTACTGATGATACAGCATTTTCAACCAGTTAGTGTTTTCAAAAAAGATCCCTACAAAAAAATTCTTGCTTTTCCTAAAGTAAGAGAATTTGTGGTTGAGAGACGAATGATAGAATTAAAAAAATTGGGAGTTACTCATGTTTCGTTTACAGGGCCATTACAAATTGAGAAATGTCGTATACTTGGAAAAGGCTATGTTGGAATGGTAGTTCTTGCAAAAAAAAATGGTAATGTAATAGCACTAAAAATTAGAAGAACAGATTCACCAAGAAAAAATATGATAAACGAAGCTAAATTACTTAAAACTGCAAACAAAGTTGATGTTGGTCCAAAGTTTATCAAAAATTCAAAAAATTTCTTGATCATGGAGTACATAGAAGGTGAGAAAATTATTGATTGGGCAAAAAAAACACGATGTTCTTCAAAAGGTATATGGTCAGTACTCAATAATATTTTGAGAGAATGCTTTCTCTTGGATAATATAGGATTAGATCATGGAGAATTAAGTACTATTAACAAACACGTCATTGTTGGAAAAAACAGAAACACAATCATTGATTTTGAGAGTTCTAGTACAAATAGAAAACCATCTAATGTGACAGGTGCAACACAGGCCATCTTCATTGGTACAGGACTTGCTAAAATAATTCAAAAAAAAATAAGATTGCCCACAAGAACAAAGATAATTAATCTAATTCGACAGTATAAAAAAAATCCAACATTAGAAAATTTTGAAAAAATTATGGTTGGTTTGAAATTACAAAATCCAGATAAATTTGAAAAAATCAAAAATTAACTCTATTAGATAATGGGATCGGGAGGATTTGAACCTCCGACCTCCAGCACCCCAGGCTGGCATCATAGCCATACTAGACGACGACCCCTGAAAAATTTTACAAACTATGAAATAATTAAATCGTGGTGTCATACAATAGTAATATGAAAACTTGTTCGATTTGTAAAAAAATTTCTGGGACTGACAATGATCATTTAGACTGTTTAGAAAAAAGACGAATTGAGTTAGAAGATGGTGGGCGAAAAGAAAGTTTGACAGAAAAATTAGACATGCAGAAGGATCCAAATGATATTAGTGTAGAGATCAAAGCTGTTTTGGAACACTTAACAAAAGAGAAAGAAAAAACTTCTGAATAAAAAATTATCTGTCTTGTGTTGTAGGTCTTACAAGAATTTCGTTTACATTCATATGATTTGGTGAATCTATTGCAAAAATAATTGCATTTGCAATATCTTCTGCTTTTAGTGCTTCCATTTGTTTAGAGGTTTCAACAAATTTTTCAAGTGATTCATCAGTAATTGTGTTGGTTAGTTCTGTTTGAACCACTCCTGGTTCTATGCTTGTAACACGTATGTTCTTTCTTGGACTAAGTTCTTGCCGTAAACCCTCAGTAAATGCGGTAACAGCATGTTTTGTAGCACAATATATGCTGCCTGCAGGAAAAACGATTCTTCCTGCAACTGATGAGATATTAATTATATGACCTGATTTTTTTTCAAGCATTGTAGGCAATACTGCTGCTGTGCAATACAGAACTCCTTTGATATTTACATCAACCATTTTATCCCATTCATCAATTTTGAGATTTTTGATAAAACTTAGAGGCATCAAACCAGCATTGTTTACTATAACATCAACCTGACCCCATTTTTCTATAACTTTGCTAACAAAAGAATCACATTCAGATTTTTTAGTGACGTCTAACTTTGAAATTAAAATTTCTCCGTTTTGTTCATTGATTTCTTTTTGCAGTTTTTCTAATCTATCTAACCTTCTAGCTCCTACTGCTACTTTTGCACCACTTTGTGCTAAAATTTTTGCAGTAGCATATCCAATTCCACTACTTGCTCCAGTTATAATTACAACTTTATCTTTTATCAAAACAGTTTTTCTCAAGTTTTTACGTCTAAATGTGTTTACCTATATTGAAACATTATTGCATGTTTATTAGATCAAAAATCATATGTCAGTTATGATACCTGAGAAGTGTGCATACTGTGGTGATATGGTAGATTTACCATTCGAATGCAATTACTGCAAAGATCCTTTTTGTGCAGAACATAGACTTCCAGAAGATCATCGATGTGTGAAGTTAACTCAAATACGAGCCAAGAAATTTGGTCAGCGCGGAGTAGTCAGAGATGGTGGACCAAATGCTTCTGGATTAAAAAAATTTTTTAGAAAATTCAAGTAACTAGTAATCAGATTTTTTCGGATCAATTTTTGAGCGTCTAGCTTGATAGAATAATGTTACTGCTAATGCAATTAAAACAAAAGCTGATAGCCAATGTGGTTCAGCATTGATATGTTTATCAGAACTTGTTGCTATGAGTGGCATAAAACCAATATAGGCAATTGCGAATGCAATCATCGCTATTCCTTGAATACCAAGTTTTGTCCATGTTGGAATAATTTTAACAAGTCTGAAAATAGCCTCTATGATAAACAATGCAGCCACAGGATAAACTGTCAATAGAATAAAATCAATTATATCAACTGAACCAGCATGTGACATTTTATTCCTCAGTCATCTAAATGGATTTTAACTGCCAAGTTTTTTGTAATTAATTCCTGTGCATCTTTGTTAGGTATTGTTGCAATATCCTCTGATTTAAACGGCCCATATTTTTCAGAATCAGCAGCAACAATTTCTTCAACATCTTTTAAAAATCTAATAGATACAGCTTTTGTTTTATGCTTTTGTGAGATAGACTCTAAAACCTTGGTTTTCCCATTCAAAGTACTAGATAGAATCATTTCATTTCTTTCTTCCATTTCGTCACTTGAATCTAAAACAAACCTTTCTTCGTCAATTAGATTTACTTTATCTGTTTTTGTGTTAATAGATGTCTTTTCCAAACGAAATTTCATTATTAAGGCTGTCAATAGACTCATTTTTTCAACAAGATTATTTTTGAGTTTTGCTTCTAATCCACTATATTCTGCAGCTTTTAGTTTCCCAATAAATTGGGATAATATAGTATAAAATTCTGGGTTTATTTGTTGAACATCGTTGTTTTCAATTTCATTTAATGCAATTCTGTATAAACTTGCAAGATCATAATTTTCATTCTTAGACATTTGTATGCTAGTTAATCTTAAATGGCACGTTTAATTCTTTTAGTTTGTCGAAATTAAATGCCATACAAAGTAATTGGTGGAAAACCCACACAAGTGAAATATTCATCTGATGAGGTATTTGCCAGAATTAAACATGAGGAAATTAAATTCATAGATCTACAGTTTACTAGTTTACCTGGTAGATTTCATCATACAACTATTTCAGCAGATACATTTACGCCTGATCAGATGGAAGATGGTCTTCCAAAACTTGATGGTTCGTCTATTGTGGGCTTTACAAGTATACATGATTCAGATTTAATTTTAAAACCTGATCCAAGCACATTTGCTGTTATTCCATGGATAGAGGATAAAAAAACTGCAAGACTTCTTTGTGATGTTTATTGGGGTGGTGATAGAGGAAGATTAGAAAGTGATCCCAGAGGAATTTGCCAAAAGGCAGAAAAATATGTAACAACACAGGGATTTGATTTTAGTAATTGGGGACCAGAAGTAGAATTTTTTGTTTTTGATAAAGTTAATTGGGATGTATTAACACCATACAAAGGTCAGTCATATTCAATTGAATCAGTAGAAGCACCATGGAGTCAGGAAGGAACTGGTTATCCTATGGGATTGCAAGAGGGATATTATCCTAGTACACCCTCAGATACGTTAACTCCATTTAGAAATGAGTGTGTTGATATTCTCAATAATAGTTTTGGAATTTTGTGTGATAATCATCATCATGAAGTAGCAACAGCTGGTCAGTGTGAAATTGATATCAAATATGACAGTATGACAAATTCTGCAGATGGTGCACAGTCTTACAAATATGTTGTAAGAAATATTGCACAAAAATTTGGAAAGGTTGCAACAATGATGCCAAAACCAATATCGATGGATTCTGGTTCTGGTATGCATACAAATGTTAGTCTTTGGAAAAATGATCAAAATGCATTTTATGATAAAGATGAAGAGATGGAACTAAGTCAAGTAGGTCGTTATTTCTGTGGTGGCATAATGACTCATGCAAAAGCTCTTACAGCAATTACAAATCCAACGACAAATTCCTATCATAGATTAGTTCCAGGTTATGAGGCACCAGTTTACATTGCATGGAGTTCAAGTAACAGATCCGCTACAATTAGAATCCCCGCTCACTTTAAAGGTGAAAAATATGCGTTTATGAAAAGATTGGAGTATCGTGTTCCTGATCCTGCATCTAATCCATATCTAGTATTCTCTGCAGTTTTAGCAGCGGGTCTAGACGGGATAAAGAAAAAATTGGATCCTGGTGATCCAATTCAAGAAGACATTTACAAAATGTCAAAATCAGAAAGAAGGAAACGCGGTATTGATACGTTACCCGCAAATCTTGGAAGAGCTTTAGATGAATTAGAAAGTGATAGAAAATTCCTAGCACCAATTTTCAGTACTCCTGTTTTAGATAAAATAATTGATTTAGAAAGAAGGGATCAGAGAGAAATCGCTATTAGACCTCATCCTCATGAATTTTATCTTTATTTCGATGTTTAGTAGTTTAAAAATTAATTTTTAGAAATCTTACATCATTCCGCCCATATCAGGCATGCCCATACCTGGTGGCATTCCACCCATTCCGCCCATTCCTGGTGGCATTCCACCTTCAGCTCCTGGTGGTGGACCTGCTGATTTTGCGGTTGCTATAACATCATCAATTCTTAGTATCATACAAGCGGCTTCAGTTGCTGCAGATACAATTTGCTGTTTAACTGCCAATGGTTCGATGATATCACTTGCTTTCATATTTCCCACTCTTGCCTTCATTACGTCAATTCCAACCCATTTGTCACCTTTGACCTGTTTTGAGCGCAAGCTTGTTAGTGTATCAATAGGATCCATGCCTGCATTCTCGGCTAAGGCTAATGGTATTGATTCTAATGCGTCAGCGAATTTTTCTGCTGCCAATTGCTCACGTCCCTCGAGTGATTTTGCCCAAGAACGGATTTTTGTTGCTGCAAATGTTTCAGGTGAACCACCGCCTGCAACTATGGAAGGCATTTCCATAACATCTTTGACTACCATAAGAGAATCATGAATTGATCTTTCAACTTCGTCTACTACTCTTTGTGAACCTGCACGGAGTAACATGGTCACAGATTTTGGATGTTTACATCCCTCGACAAATACCCATCTGTCTTCTTCAATTTTCTTTTCTTGAATAGTTTGAGCAGAGCCTAAATCTTTTTCAAAAAGATCATCTAGATTTGTAACTATTCTTGCACCAGTTGCTCTTGCAAGTTTTGTCATATCGCTTTCTTTAACACGTCTAACAGCCAAAATTCCAGCCTTTGCAAGATAATGCTGTGCCATGTCGTCAATTCCTTTCTGACACGCAACAACGGTTGCACCAGAA
>Ga0315327_10001066_pt1 | contig 14075 bp, 11 predicted proteins | sample M110032315metaG_FD_203460 | JGI IMG/M metagenome (GOLD analysis project Ga0315327, IMG submission 203460) | Ammonia-oxidizing marine archaeal communities from Monterey Bay, California, United States - M1 100m 32315 | ecosystem: Environmental > Aquatic > Marine > Coastal | place: USA: California... | reverse complement strand
GCACCGGACGACGGCATGGACCGATGGTTCGTCCGACCATGTTGGTGGCCGTCTTGACAGCCGAGTTGTACTCGGCGTCGTGGGGGTTGTCCCAGAAGTAGAGGTTGGCTGGCAGCATGCGCCGCCACAATTCCATGGCCTCAGCGTGGCGACCCGAGGTGACGTGGTTCCAGAGGGCTACACACTCGTGCGGCATGACGTTGGCCGCCCCCCAGATCCACCCTGCGGCACCGGCCATCAGGGCGTAGGGGGCCAGCGGGTCGGCGCCGGCCAAGACGTTGCCGCCGATGCCAACGAGTTGCTGAAGGCGGACCAGGTCGCCGGTGGAGTCCTTGATGTAATCGAGGTTCTCGATGGCGATGAGCTTTCGGTATACGTCGGGGGTGATGTCGAAGCCGCTGTTCACCGGGATGTTGTAGAGCACGACGGGCACATCCAGGGCCCGGGCCAACTTCTCGTAGTGGTACAGGACGCCTCGCTCGAACGGGCCTTCGAAGTAGGGCGGCAGGACCATCACCGCACTGGCTCCGAGATCGGCGGCCAACCTCGAGTTGTGGATGGCGTCCACGGTGGTTATGGCCGAGGTCTGGCAGATGACCGGGATGCGACCAGCGACCTGATCGATACCGATGCGGAAGATGCGTTTCTTCTCGTCGGCCGACAGGAAAGCGAACTCGCCGGTTCCGGCGGCCAGTACGAGGCCGTGTACGCCGGCGTCGACAAGGCTCTCAACGTGGTCCCGCAGGCGCCCCTCATCGAGGGTCTCGCCGCTGTCGTCGAACGGCGACGACATGGCGGCGCACACACCGTGGAGCAGCGGGCGGTCCGGTGCGGTGCCGTTGTCAGCCGATGTGGAATTGTTGGTCACGGGGATCTCCTCAGGTAACCAGGTCGGGGAGTTCAGCGTCACGGCGAGCTACGAACTCATCGAGCTCGGCGCGGACGTCGTCGGGCAGAGCAGGTTCCTCGTACTCCTCGAGGAGTTCTCGGCACTTGGCGGTCGCTCGATCCTCGGCGCTGAGGGACCCATCGGCCAGCCACTGCTCGTAGTTGTCGCTATTCATCATCTCAGGCATCGAGAAGGCGGTCTGGAAGTTGGCCAGGGTGTGGGCGGTGCCCAGGTGGTGCCCTCCCGGCGGGACCTCGCGCATGGTGTCCAGCACTTCGTCGAGGTCGGCGAAGGACACCCCGTTGCCCAGACGGTGCATCAACTCCAACTGTTCGCTGTCCAGTACCCACTTGGCGTAGCTCTGGCACATGGCGCTCTCCAGGTAGCCGGTGGTGGACAGCACGAAGTTGATGCCGGCCATGAGCACTCCGTACATGTTGCGGCCCGCTTCGTAGCCGGCCTGGGCGTCCACCATCTTGGAACTGGTGCATGAGCCGCTGCAACGCGAGGGAAGGCGGTAGTGGCGGGCCATCTGGGCGGTCAGCAGGTTCATATGGCAGATCTCGGGCGTCCCGGCCTGGGGCGCCCCGGTCTTCATAGACACTGTGGACAGCCACTGGCCGTACAGGGCAGGAGCGCCGGCTCGCACCAGTTGGGAGAACGCCACGCCCGTCAGGGCTTCGATGTTGACCTGGATGACCGCGCCGACCGTCGAGGCAGGGGTAGACGCTCCTCCGAGCACGAAGGGGCTGAACAGGGTGGCCTGGTTGGCCGCGGCGAAAACCCGGACGCTGTCCAACATGGTCTTGTCCCATACCAGCGGTGTGTTGCCGTTGGCCAGGCAGGTCATGACGGTGGTATTGCGCACGGCGTCCTGGCCGAAGACGATGCCCGCCATGTGGAGGCTGTCCTCGGCCCGCTCCATGGAGGTCACGGCACCCATGAATGGCTTGGAGGAGTAGGTCAGCAGGCTCTGGGTCATGTAGAGGTGCCGCTTGGGGACGGGCACGTCCATGGGCTCACAGACCACGCCTCCCGACATGTGCAGGGCCGGCGAGAGGTGGTTGAGTTTCGTGAAGTTTCGGAAGTCCTCGAGGCTGGCTGGGCGACGGACCCCATCCAGGTCGAGCACGTAGGGGGCGCCGTAGGAGGGGGTGAAGATGGTCTTCCCGTCACCCACTGTGGCGTCAAAGGACCGATCGCGGGCGACCATGGTGTAAGAGGATGGGGCCGTACCCACCAGATCCATTAGGAGTTCCCGGTCAATGCGGACCCGGACGCCCTCGACGGATGCCCCAGTGGCCTTCCACATGGCAATGGCGTCCTCGCAGCGGAACTCGACGCCGACCTCTTCGATGACGTCCATGGAGGCCTCGTGGATAGTCCGGACCTGTTCCTCACTGAGCAGGTCGACCCACGGGATCTTCCGTTCTAGCTCGGGTAGCCAGGTACGGACCCGGGTTCGACGCTTGGTCGCCCGGGCGTCACGGCCCTGGCGTACTCGTCCGAGGTCGTCATTCACCGCGGTGTCGGTCATGGGCCCTCCGGGGAACGTCGCACCGGGGGATGCTGGTCACGATCGGGCGGCAATGCAAGGGGCACTTCCGTAGCTCCTCCAGGAACGGGGTTCGTTGCCCCGAGGGGGGTCCGCTGCGAGACTCCGCACCGTGCCGATCCCGACGACCTCTGATCCGACACGATCCGGGTGCGGTGCCTTGTCTCACCTTCGGGTGGCCGACTTCAGCCGGGTGCTGGCCGGCCCCATCGCCACCATGGTGCTGGCCGACCTGGGTGCTGACGTGGTCAAGGTCGAGCAACCCGGGGTAGGCGACGAGACCCGCACGTGGGGTCCCCCATGGTGGGGTAACGGCGACGAGGCAACCAGCACCTACTACCTGAGTGTGAACCGCAACAAGCGCAGCATCGCCCTGGACCTACGGGACCCCGACGATCTGGCGGTAGCCCGCCGGATCGCCCTGGGGGCGGACGTGGTGGTCGACAACTTCAGGGTTGGAACCATGGCCCGGTTCGGCCTCGACCGGGATTCGCTGGCCGCCGAGCACCCCGGCATCGTCACTTGCTCGGTGACCGGTTTCGGCAGCGAGGGCGAGGGGGCCACGTTGGCCGGCTACGACTTCCTGGTCCAGGCCATGAGCGGGGTGATGTCGATCACCGGCCAGGCCGACGGTGAGCCGACCAAGATTGGGTCGGCCATGGTCGACAACCTGACCGGCCTGTATGCGGCCATCGCCGTTCTGGCCGCTGTGGAACGACGCCGGGAGACCGGAGAGGGCCAGCACGTGGAGGTCTCGCTCATGTCGGCCGCCCTAGCCGGGTTGCTCAACGTCGGGTCGGGCCACGTGGTGGCCGACACCGAACCAGGCCGCCTAGGCAACCGACACCCATCAATCGTGCCCTACCAGCCGTACCACACCGCTGACGGGGTGCTGGCCATCGCTGCGGCCAGCCCCGCCCTCTGGGACAAGTTCTGCATGGCCCTGGGTCGAGATGACTGGCGAACCGACGAGCGTTTCACTGACAACGCGGCTCGCATGCTCCACGTGGACGACCTAGAGGCCGAGATTGAGTCGGTGTTGGCCGGAGACACCACGGCTGGATGGCTGAGTGTGCTGCGGGCTGCCGGCATCCCAGCTGGCCCCATCAACACGGTTCGCGAGGCCTTCGTCGAGGCCGTTGAACTCGGCCTGGCGCCGGTCGACGTGCTCGACGACGGCGGGTCCACAGGGGGGCGGGCCGAGGCGTTCCGGTCGGTACGATCGCCGATCCAGATGTCGGCCACCCCACCGACGGTGCGTAGACGTCCGCCGTCCAACGACCAGCACGGCGCCGAGGTCCGCGCCGAGGTCCGGTCAGCCCCAGAGGGCGACGAGCCGGCCTAGGGCTCGATGATGTTGTAGAAGCGGGGGAAGTCGGTTACGCAGGCGAACAGGGCCCGCAGTCGGTCCACGTCGCCGTCGGCGACGACGGCACCCTCGTCGAGGAGGTCGGCCATTGTGGTCTCCGACGAGAAGATCCGGTCCAGTTGGCTGCGGTCGCCGTGCACGGTCACGTCGGCAGTCGGGTGGGTGGCGCCAGGTCGGGAGTGGAGCGTCCCGTTGGAGAGTTCAAGGCGCGCCGTGTCGGCTACGTCGGCTAGGTGCCAGTTGATGGCCAGCGGGCCGAGGATTGTGGCAGCTGTGCCATCCAGCGAGGCGGCTATCAGGTCAAAGGCCTGCTGGAGGTCCATGCCGGTCACCAACTCGGGGCGGGGTCGGCTCATTGATTCGATCGACAGTGAACCGTGCCGGAGCTCCTGGGCGCCCGACAGGTAGATATCGCGCCAAGGCCCCGATTCGGCCCGCCAGGCCAGCTGCTCGAAGGCGTCGGCCTGCAGTAGTCGGGCCTCCTCGCAGGACGGGTCGGCGAACACCGCGTGACGCAGTACTTCGGCCACCCACTTGTGGTCACCGGCCTCGAAGGAGGCCCGGGCCTGTTCGAGGAGCTGGTCCATGCCGCCCATGAAGTCGACGTAGCGCGCTCCGGCCTCGATGGGCTCGTAGGGGTCGAGACTGGATGGGTGTCCGTCGTAGAAGCCGAGGTACCGCTGGTAAACGGCCCGTACGTTGTGGCTGACCGTTCCGTAGTAGCCGTGGCAGTGGTAGTCGGCCCACAGGCCGGGTGGCAGGTCGATCTGTGCCGAGATCTCATTCGGCGAGTGGCCTAGGTTGATGAGCCGCATCGACTGGTCGTGTAACCAACGGTAGAGGTCGCGTTGGCGGGTCAGGTAGCCGGTAACGGCTTCGGTGCCCCAGTGGGGCCAGCCGTGGCTGGCGAACACCACGTCGGACACATCGCCCCAGCGGTCCATGGCTTCGTCGATGTAGCGGCTCCACATGAGGGTGTCTCGGACGAGTGCGCCTCGCAGGGTGAGCACGTTGTGCATAGTCCCCGTGCAGTTCTCGGCCATGCACAGCGCCCGATGGTCCGGGAAGTAGAAGTGCATTTCGGCTGGCGCCTCGGACTCGGGCGTGAGTTGGAACTCCACCCGGACGCCGTCCAGCACCAGTTCCTGACCGGTTTCGGTGATCTCGATGGTGGGTGGCACGAGGGCCGATGAGCCGGTAGGCACGCCCTTGCCTAGGCCCTGATCGACGTGACCGTGCTCGCTCCACTCCAGGAGCATCCCGAACTGGTACATGGCTCGACGACCCATGGCCGGTCCGGCCAGGAGGTTCTCGGCGACTGCTTCGCGGACAAATCCTTCGGGGGCCACGATGGGGACCTCACCTGAGTCGAGCCGCTCTTGGTCGATCACGCCCAGGATCCCCCCGAAGTGATCGACGTGGGAGTGGGTGTAGATGACCGCGGTGACCGGTCGTTCACCGAGTTGTTCGGTGACTAGATCGAAGGCGGCTCGGGCGGTCTCGGTGGTGGTCAGGGGGTCGATTACCACCCAGCCCTCATCGCCCCGGATGAAGGTGACGGTCGAGGTGTCGAATCCTCGCACCTGGTAGAAGCCGTCGATCACCTCGTAGAGGCCGTGCTGGGAGTTAAACCCGGCTTGGCGCCACAGGGACGGGTTGACGGTGTCGGGGCACGGGCCATGCACGAAGTCGGACTTGGACAGGTCCCAGCTGATGGGTAGCCAGGGGTTGGGGTGGATCTTCTCGATAACCGGTTCGACCCGTGTGGCGATGAAGCCCCGGGCAACGTCGTCGGCATCGGATCCGTCGTCGGCCGGCATGGACAAGGCGAAGGCCTCGAGGTCGGCCCGGGTGTGGTCGGTGGCGGGCTTGTGGGCGCGGGGATCGTCGCTCATGACGGGAACCTCCGGATACGTCGTTAGGTGGTCTGCGGGTCGACTCAGGGGCCGGTGAAGACGGGGCCGGTATGGCTGAGCATGGGGATATCACCCGGGCCGTCCTGGTAGCGGTTGAGCTCGAAGCGGGCTACCACGAAGTGGTGTACCTCGTCGGGGCCGTCGGCTAGTCGTAGCGTGCGCTGCTGGGTGTACATCCGCGACAGCGGCGTCCATTGGGACACCCCTGTGGCGCCATGGATCTGGATGGCCGCGTCGATGATCTGGCAGACCTTCTCGGGCACCATGGCCTTTACGGCGCTGATCCACACCCGGGCCTCGGCGTTTCCCATGGTGTCCATGGCCTTGGCGGCCCGCAGCACCATGAGGCGCATGGCCTCGATCTCGATACGGGCCCGGGACACCACTTCCATGTTCTTACCGAGGTGCGAAATGGTCTTCCCGAATGCCTCCCGGTTGAGGCCCCGCCGGGCCATCATCTCAATGGCCCGTTCGGCAGCCCCGATGGACCGCATGCAGTGGTGGATGCGTCCCGGCCCGAGCCTCAACTGGGAGATCTCGAAGCCGCGGCCCTCACCGAGGAGGAGGTTGGAGGCCGGCACACGGGCGTCGTCAAACGTGATGTGCATGTGGCCGTGAGGGGCATCGTCATCGCCGAACACCTGCATCGGGTGGTCGATCGTGACCCCCGGAGTGTCGACGGGGACGAGGATCTGCGACTGGCGGCGGTGGGGTGGCCCGTCGGGGCTGGTCTGGACCATGGTGATCATGACCTTGCAGCGGGGGTCGCCGGCACCCGAGATGTAGTATTTGGTGCCGTTGATGACCCACTCGTCGCCGTCCAACACGGCTCGGCACGCGATGTTCTTGGCGTCCGAGGAGGCCAGGTCGGGTTCGGTCATGGCGTAGGCCGACCGGATCTCGCCGTTCAGCAGTGGTTCCAGCCACTGCTTCTTTTGCTCGGGGGTGCCGACCCGCTCGATGACCTCCATGTTTCCGGTGTCGGGAGCCGAGCAGTTCATGGACTCCGACGCCAGGGGGTTCTTGCCTAGTTCGGCGGCAATGTAGGCGTAGTCCAGGTTGGAAAGGCCTTCGCCGGTTTCGGCGTCCGGGAGGAAGAAGTTCCACAGGCCGACCTCGCGGGCCTTGGCCTTGAGGGCCTCGAGGATGTCGAGCTGGCCTTGGTGGTAGCCCCAGTGATCAGTGCGCTCGGTGCCCAGGCGGTGGTATTCGAGGGTCACGGGCTCGACCTCGTTGGCGATGAACGCTTTGACCTGCTCGTAGAGCGTCCGGGCGCCCTCGGACATCCGGAGGTCCAGGGACGGGTCGCTCGGGTCGTCGATGTGGAGGCCGGGGCTGACTGCCATGGGATGTCTCCGATGCGGGAGGTGGATGAACGGGTCGAACCTATTCCCGCTGGTCCCGCCGGGCCCCAGCGGGCATGATGCGCGGCATGGGAGATCCGGTGACGGTTGACGTCCCCGCCGAGGCGCTGGCGCTGTTCGCCGATCACGGGGCGGCCACCTACGCCGAACGGGTGACCATGGAACATCACGCCCGACAGGCCGCGGCGCTGGCCAGTGCCGCGGGTGCTGACGACGCACTGGTGCTGGCCGCCCTGCTGCACGACGTCGGCCACTTCTTGGACCAGCCGGATTCCGAGTTCGGGGTGACCGATCACGGGGCGATTGGTGGGGCGTGGGTGGCTGCCCGGTTTGTCGACGCGGTGAGCGAGCCGGTGCGCCTCCACGTGGCGGCCAAGCGGTACCGGTGCTTCGTGGATCCCGGGTACGAGGCTGAGTTGAGCCCGGCCTCGTTGGGGACGCTGCACCTCCAGGGTGGGGCGATGTCGGCCATTGAGGCCGAGGCATTCGAGGCCGAGCCGTTCGCCGCAGCCGCGCTGGCCGTCCGGGGATGGGACGACGGAGGGAAGGTCGCGGGGCTGGAGATCCCATCGGTCGAGTGCTGGCGACCGTTGCTCGAAGACCCGGGGTTGCGACGGTGAGGCTGCTCGACGTCGATGCCACGATGGTCACTGTCGAGTTGACCGACGGGCCGGCGAGGTTTCACGCCCTGTGGCTGCGGGACAACGCCCAGGACGGTGCATCGCGTCACGGCAACGACCAGCGACTATTCGACGTGACCGATCTAGCCGAGGTGGTCATCGTGGTGGCGGCCGAGGTGGTCGACGGTCGACTGGTCGTGGAGTTCGGACCGGACGGGGTGGCCAGCTCCTGGGATGCGGTGTGGCTGGAGACGCACTGCTACGACCTATCTGGAGGCCATCGGGTCAGCGGCCAGTCGGCCAATCCATGGACTGCCGACGGCCTGGGCGGTGGGAGCGGCCCCCACCGCCTGGCCTGGGTCGATAGCGACGACCCGACCGCCCGGGCAGACACCACCCGAGCTCTACAGCGCGACGGGGTGGCCATCGTGGACGGACTGGACACCGGGCATGCCGGCGCGGCCATCGGCGATGTGGCCGCCCTGTGGGGGCCGATCCGGGAGACCAACTACGGCAGGGTGTTCCACGTCCGAGCCGAGGTCAACCCGACCAACCTCGCCTTCACACCACGTGCACTGAACGTCCATACCGACAATCCGTACAGGCGGCCGGTGCCCGGCTACCAACTGTTGCACTGCCTGGTGGCCAGCGACGTCGGCGGAGTGACCGTCCTGGTGGACGGCTTCCGAGCCGCGGAGGTACTGCGGGACGAGGACCCAGCGGCGTTCGGTCTGCTATCGACGCGCAGTGTGCCTTTCCGATGGTCGGGCGACGGGTTCGACCTGCGCAACCGGGGGCCGTTGATCGAGGTGGCTGATGGTGGACCGGTGCACGGCACCATCCAGGCTGTGCGTTACAACAACCGGTCGGCGGCGCCGTTCGACCTGTCGTTCGACGAAATGGCCGAGTACTACGAGGCGTTCCGGACCTTCGCCCGGCTGCTCCACCGGCCGGAGTTGGAGTACCGGTTCACGTTGGCGCCCGGCGAGTGCATGGTGTTCGACAACGAGCGGATCCTCCATGGTCGGCACGGCGAAGCCGACCCCGCGCGCTACCTGCAGGGCTGTTACCTCGACCGCGACTGGATCCACGGACGAATAGTCGACGGATGACTATGTGTAGCACTGGTTACGTGCTACACATAGTCATGGCGAATCTTACGCTGGCCGTGGACCACGACCTGCTGCACAGAGCCAGGGTGCGGGCCGCCGAGGAGGGGACGTCGGTCAACGCCGTGGTCCGGGACCTCCTGTCGGCCTATTCGGCGGCCGACCGGGTGGACGCGGCCCGGCGACGCCTGGTGGCCCTGTCGATCTCCTCGGCAGCTGGTTCAGGGGGACGGCCCCTAACCGGAGGGGGCACCGCCTGATGCCGGGTCGAACGTTCGTCGACGCCTCGGTCCTGGTCCGGCTGTTCGACGACGACGAACCGCAGCGCCAGGCCGCTGCCCGGGCACTGGTCGGGGCCATCGACGGTCCTGCGCTCGTGGTCTCCGGCCCGGTATTGGCCGAGTTCGCCGACGTGGTGACGTCCCGATTGGCCCGGCCACTCACGGCGGTAGTAGCCCGACGGGCGTTGGCCGAGTTGGCCGAATTGACCGTGGTCCCCGCCGACGCTTCGCTCGTGCTGGCTGCTGCCGACACCGCGGACGAGGTGGGCCTATCCCTTCGGGACGCCCAGGCCGTGGAGGCTGCAGTACTCGGCGGGTGCGACCGGATGGCAACCGAGTCGGTGATCCACGGAACGGTCGTACGCGGTGTCCGGATCGAGGATCCGACCGTCGAGCCGGTGCACGACTGAAGCTAGGGATTGGGACATGGGCCGGTTGGATGACCTGATGGCGGCGGGCCTGGTGCGCCACGATGTGGACGCCCATGGCACGCGCATCCACGTGGCCGAGATGGGAACTGGCCCGTTGGTGCTTTTCGTCCATGGGTTCCCCGAGTCGTGGTACTCGTGGCGGAACCAACTACCGGCGATAGCCGCTGCGGGGTACCGGGCGGCGGCCATCGATGTCCGTGGCTACGGCTCGTCTGAGATCCCCGAGGCGATCGATGCCTACCGAATCATCGACCTGGTTGGAGACTGCGTGGGCGTGGTCGAGGCGCTCGGCGAGGAGAGAGCGGTGATCGTCGGCCACGACTGGGGTTCACCCATCGCGGCGGCCGCGGCCCTGCTGCGCCCCGACGTGGTCGGGGCAGTCGCCCTTCTTAGCGTGGCCTACACGCCACCCAACGAGGCGAGGCCCACCGCCGTGTTCCGGATGATGGGTGGGGAGAACATGTTCTACATCGAGTACTTCCAGGCACCCGGGGTGGCCGAGGCCGAAATCGCTGCCGATCCGGCTCGGTGGTTGGAGGGCTTCTCCTACTCCGCCTCGGGGGACGCTCCACCGCCGGGGCCGGACGAACCCCCTGGGTTCGTCGTCACCGCCGGTGGCCGTCTGGACGACCGGTTCCAGTACCCGGATGGGTCGCTCGCATGGCAGGGCGCCGATGACCGCGTCTTCTATGTCGGCGAGTTCTCCCGGGCCGGGTTCTCGGGTGGCCTGAACCGGTACCGGTGCGTGGACCGTGACTGGGTCGACCTTCGTGCCTGGCGCGGGGCGGCCATCCGACAGCCCTCGCTCTACATCGGCGGAGAAAAGGACGGCCCCACCATCTGGGGTGCCGGCAGCATCGCCAGGTACGGCGAGACCCTGCCCGGCCTCCACGCCTCGGTGATCCTCCCCGGGATCGGCCACTGGATCCAGCAGGAGGCCCCGGAGGCGACCAACGCGGCCCTGCTGGATTTCCTGGGGGCGCTCACCCCCTAGGGTCCCACCATGGGGAAGGGCGACGGTGGCCAGTTGACCCGGTCGTTGGGCCTTCGCCACGTCTTCGCCCTGTCCACCGGGGCGATGCTGTCGTCCGGCCTGTTCCTGCTGCCCGGCCTAGCAGCCGCCAAGGCTGGGCCGGCGGCCGTTCTGGCCTACCTGCTGGCCGGCTGCCTGGCCGTCCCAGCCATGTTAAGCGTGTCCGAGTTGGCTACAGCGCTGCCCAAGGCCGGCGGTGCCTACTACTTCTTGGAGAGGGCGCTCGGACCCGCGGTGGGCACGGTGGCCGGGTTCGGTACGTGGCTCTCGCTGGTGCTCAAGGACGCCTTCGCCATGGTCGGGATGAGCGCCTACCTCGTCCTGATCATGGACGTCGACCCCACGATGCTTGCCCTCGTCCTGATCGGCCTGTTCACGCTGGTCAACGTGGTCGGCTCCAAGGCAAGCGCGTCGATGCAACTGGGACTCGTGGTGGTCGTCCTCTCGGCTTTGGCGTGGTTCGTGGTTCAGGGGCTGTGGGAGACCGCCGATCGGGGGGTCGACGGTTCGAACCTGGACCCGTTCTTCACCCACGGAGGGTCCGGCCTGGTGGCCGTCATCGGCCTGGTGTTCGTGTCCTACGGAGGCCTCACCAAGGTGGCCAGCGCCGCTGAGGAGGTTGAGGACCCCAGCCAGCGCATCCCGCAGGGCATGGCTCTCTCGCTGGCTACGGCAACGGTGCTGTACACCCTCGGCGTACTGGTGACCGTGGCCGTGGTGCCGGCCGATGTGCTCCACGGAGACCTGGCGCCGATCCACACGGCGGCCGAAGCGGTGATGCCCAAGGTGGGGGTGTGGCTCGTCGTGGTGGCGGCGCTGGCCGCCTTCGCCTCGGCGGTCAACGCCGGGATCCTGGCCGCCGCTCGCTACCCGATGGCCATGGCTCGCGACGGCCTGCTTCCGGCCTGGATGGGTGGCCTGGGACGGTTCGGTACTCCGGTGTTCGGCGTTGTCTCCACGGGGGCGGCCATTGCCTTGGTGGTGCTGGCCTTCGACGCCGAGGCCATCGCCAAACTAGCGAGCGCCTTTGTATTGCTCACCCTGGGACTGGTGAACCTGGCGGTACTGGTGTTGCGGGCCTCCGAGATCAAATCGTACGCGCCGTCGTTCCGGTCGCCCCTGTACCCCTGGACCCAGTTGGTCGGCATCGCCATCTCCGGGTACCTGATTTCCCGTTTGGGATCAGCTGCCTTGGTGTTCGTGGGCGTGGTGACCGCTGTCGGATGGGCCTGGCACCACCTGTATGCCACGCCGCGTACCGAGAGGGCGGGCGCCATCCGCCACGTGTTTCGCCGGTGGGGCCGGGAGGCCGACGACTCATTGGAGCGGGAGATCAGCGCGGCGATGGCTGGCCACGGCCTTCGGGACCGGGACGACTACGCCGGCCTTATCGCCCGGGCCGTGGTGCTGTCCATCCCCGAGGGAGCCGACATCGGTGAGGCGGCCGCCCGGGCGTCGACGGTGCTGTCGGATCGGATCGGGGTGCCCACGGAGCGGGTCACCGAACGGTTCCTGGAGACCGGGTCGTTGTGGATCCAGCCGTCGTCGGACCATCCGACGGCCACACCGGTGGCCCTGTTCGAGGTGCTAGACGTCGACCAGTTGGTCATCGTCCGGGCGTCGTCGGGCATCCGCATCCCGGCGGCATGGGGCGGTTCGGGGGAGCGGGTCAACGCCCTGTTCTTCCTGGCTGGGACGACCGCCGAGCCAGGCCGGGCGCTCCGCCTGGCCGGGGAGTTGGCGGGGTTCCTGCACACCGGGGCACGGGCGTGCGGGCAGGCGGCCACCGAGGACGAGGTGAAGACGGCGTTGCTACCCGGACGGACTGTCCGCCAGTACGCCCTGCTACCCGAGGGCCTGGATGCCGGCCTAATCGGGAGGCGCATTGGCGACCTGGGCCTGCCCGAGGAGGCCGAGGTAGCGGCGGTGATCCGCTTCGGGGTGGTGTTGGACCCAGACCCCGGCCTGGTGTTGGAGGCCGACGACCAGGTGACGGTGGTCGGCCCGGAGGAGGCCATGCCAGCCCCCGGTGAGCCCGCCCCCCTGGGTTGACGAGGGTTCGCCGCTACCTAGCGGCACGAACTGCCGTCCTGGCTGAGGACGATGGGCTGGCGCTCCGGTACCTGTTCCAGGGCTCCTTGGCCGACGGATGCAGCCGTCAAGGAGGAAGGTGGCACGGTCCAGCCGGCGGCCTCCTCGAAGATCAGTGGGAACAGTTTCTGGAGGCCACTGACCTTGATGGACCGGATTAGGCCAGCAGCAGGCGGCGGATCTCGGCTGCACCAGCCACCCGCTCGGCGTCGGTTGCCGCGATGGGAGCCAAGTTGAAGTCGACCGCTCCGGCATCCATGAACGGTCGGAGCCACTCCACGATGTCGGCCGGCGTGCCGACCGGCGAGTAGCGCTCGAAGGCCGCCCACGGCGCGCCGTAGAACTTCTCCATGGCGGGGGCCAGTAGCGCCGCACCCTCGGTCGGCGTGTCACCCAGGCCCACCCAGATTTGGTAGCCGTGCCGCCACGCCACGGTGGCACGGCCGCTCGCGGCGGCCGCCTGTTCAGCGATGTGCACGCCTTCGGCGAACCGGCGTGGCGAGCACCATGAGGCCAGCCACCCGTCCCCCCGTCGACCGGCTCGTCTGGCAGCCGCGTCGGACCGGCCACCCACGGTGACCGGTACCGGTGGGGTCGGCGCGGGACGGATCGAGACGTCAGGCGCGTCGTAGAACTCACCGTGGTGATCGACGGCCTCGCCGGCCAGCAGGGGTCGCAGCACGTCGAGGGCCTCGTCGGTACGACGTCCACGGGTTGCCGGGTCAACGCCCACCACCTCCATCTCGTGGCGGTCCTCGCCACCCACGCCCACACCGAAGGTCAGTCGTCCAGGTGCCTGTTCGGCCAGCGTTGCCACCTGACGGGCCACGGCGACCGGATGGCGCAGGGCCAGCAGGTACACACCGACGTACACGCCGATGGTGGGATGCAGGCCAGCTAGCCAGGAGACCTTCATGAGGCCGTCCATCCCGCGGCCGTCGAAGAACGACACGTGGTCGGCGGTGAACACGTGGTCGAGGCCCGCGTCAGCTGCGCCGTGCACGTAGGCCGCTGCGTCGTCATGCGATGCGAAGCCAGCCGGCGGGATGGACAAGCCGACCCGAACCCCTTGGACCATGTGATTCCCGGCCCGCTGGTTAGCCATGCCCGTGGTTCACGGCGTTCGCTTCTCGCCAAACTGGTCCCACGAGGTGATCTTGTCGGCACTTCGATAACGGGGAGCCACGCCCCACTTTCCGGTGGGGTGACCGAGGGGCAGCAAGGCCAGGACCTCGTAGCGCTCTGGGATGCCCACCAACTTGCGCACGTCGTCCTCATAGATTCGGTGCAACGTGGTCATCGCCGTACCCAGTCCGAGGGACCGAGCGGCCAGCATGAAGTTCTGGATAGCCGGGTACACCGAGGCGTGGGTCGGGCCGACGGGCATCGGTCCCTCGTCGTCGTGGACCGTCATGTC
>Ga0315327_10001054_pt1 | contig 14153 bp, 8 predicted proteins | sample M110032315metaG_FD_203460 | JGI IMG/M metagenome (GOLD analysis project Ga0315327, IMG submission 203460) | Ammonia-oxidizing marine archaeal communities from Monterey Bay, California, United States - M1 100m 32315 | ecosystem: Environmental > Aquatic > Marine > Coastal | place: USA: California... | reverse complement strand
GAGTTCGGTATTGTAGACCCCTCCGAAGGGCAGGGCGCCCAGTTGATGCCACCGGTTGGCCCAATCCTTGATCTGGGGACAGGTTCCTAGAGGAACCCCATATTCAAAGATGACGGTCATCGGCAGGTGGGCACCCGTGTCCAGGTTGTAGGCACAGAACACGAAGCGGCATTCTCCGGCATCACCAGCTGCGTAGCCGGAGGCACTGCGCAGGTCGACCCGGTTCACGATGGCGGTGAGACGGAAGGGAGCGTTCTTCAGGTCCAGCGGATCGAGGCCCTCCGCCAGATTCCGAGTCTCCCATTTGTTGATGATCTGCGCTTGAACGGCCCCTCCGCGATCCGGCACGGGATCGAAATTGATCACCTGCAAGGCTTCGAAATGCTGGATCCAGCGGCGGGCGAAGACCTTGGGGTCCAGACCGGTGAGGGAGGAGTTGCACATTTCCTCCATGAGGAAACCGAAGGTCCACTTCCGTGGACGACCTGTTGCCGGATCAAGGTAGGAGATCGCCCCCGGGCTGAAGAGGTCGAAGGTGCGGTCCGGATCTTCGACCACCGAGAGATCGGTGATCATGAGGGACTTCTTCGGATCAACGGCTGCCGCAGATCCAAGGATGGGGCCACCCGAACAGGAGAGAGGCTGAATTTCCCTGTTGTTGAGGAAAGGGAACAGATCGAAGTTGTCTCCGAGCGATTCCGGGTCCGGAACGGGGAGGTGGCCAGTCAACTGGCGATCCATGTAAACGGGGACGGTGCCATCACCCAGGTTCCGGAGACGATTCAGTGAGCCCTTGAGCTCGGCGCTGAATCTGTCGACAACTCCGGCTCGAAGTGAGGCAGTGAAGCTGCCGGGAGACCGGCCGGGCTGAAAAGTCACCGGTCCCTCATTGAGAAAGAGGGGAAATCCTTCAGTGAAAAATTCCTTGTTCCGGACTGCGGTGTGCTCCGGAGGGAACTGAAGGGTGAGAAGGTTCCCCTGGAGGTTGAGAGAGGAGGGCCGGATGTCGTCCGGATTGGGGACGGATCCCTCCTCCACAATCGGTCGAACGGCTGAGCCAAACTCCTGGCCCCCAATCTGAACCCTGGCCCGGAACAGTTTGGTGGGAACGTCCATGGGGATCTCAAGCTCTATGATCCGCTGGTTTTCAGTGGTTGCCGCTTCGGTAGCGGTGGTGCCATCGGGATTAATGCGTTCGATTTCAACCTGCGGGGCTCTGATACGGACGCGAACGGAATCGCCATGGACTTGGGTGGATTCAATCTCCTGGCCGAAGGCAAGGCTGCCCGCGAGACCGAGCAGGGAGCAGCCGAGGCGGTGAATGGAGTGGGGGTTAGGTTTCATTTGTCTGGTGGTGGGGGGTTCAGGTTCCGTTGTTCAGTGCTTGTCTGTGCGGGGAAAGAAACGGCTGGAGCCAGGGATGGAGCGACGAAGCGTCAAGCGAGAGCCCCAGTTCCCCAAAGGATCCGTTGAGCCGGTGGTCATGGTCGGAGGGGCCTCGATGGCGTCCAAGGTTCAGGCTGGCGATGCGGACCCTGCCGTCGGAATCGAGGACAAGACCGGGTCCACCGGAATCTCCTGCGGCAAAATGTGCTTCATTCTTATCCGGATCGAACCGATGGATCAGGATCGGCCCGTAGTCTTGGGGGAGGCCAAGACTGAGCAGCAGCTCCGGTGTTGGCCTCTGGTCAAAGAAGTTCCGCCCAAGGGTCAGGGTTCCGGGAGGCTGGTAGTCTCCCAGCAAGCCGTTGCCTCGATGGCCGTAACCGGCAAGGTGAACCATGAGATCTCTCCCCGCGGGTTTTGTCGTGGGTGGAACTCCAGCGATGACGTCCGGGGAAATCGGGCTGTCGAGCTCGATGAGAGCGGCATCCCAGATTCGCGAGAGCCGGTGGTCGGCGGCCTTGGGATGAAGGGATACCGATTTCCACCGGCAACGGGGTTTTCCTGCGCAGGATGGGAATTCGATGAGGCCGTATGAAATGCGGTCCTCCGGAACAGGGGAAACGACGTGAGCGGCAGTGAGGACGTAGCGACCACCAGGCAGAAGAGTGCCGGAGGCGGTGAGGCCGAACGGGGTATGAATCCGGGCTACCGCCGCCGTTGGAGGGAGGTGGGAAGCGTCCTCCGGGGAGGGGCCATCAATGACGATAGCCCCCGCGGGCCCGGGACTCAGGAGGATGAGAAAAGCGATCTGACTGTACCGCATTGGGATTCCAACCGGGGAGCCAGGAAGCGATTCCCATTTTTCTGGAAGAAAATTTAAGCTCCGGTCGAAATAGACATCGAAACGGGAAGATGAGCGGCAGAGATCTGCGGAAGGCCACCTGTTTCCACCGGCGGGAATCTTTCCGTATCCGGGACGGACTGCCGCCCACTGCAACAACCACGGTCAAGCCGTCACGGCCCCCTTCTCGTCATCCAGTAACCCCGATTTTTCCAGGTAGTAATCGTATCCCCCGCTGTACCTGGTCACTTCCCCGCCGGAGATGTGCCAGGTCGACTCCGCCAGCTTGCGGATGAAGTGAACATCGTGGGAAATGAAAACGAGTGATCCTTCAAACTGTTTGAGGGCCTGGATGAGTGCCTCCACCGAAAGGAGATCGAGGTGGGTGGTGGGCTCATCCATGAGAAGCAGGTTGGGTGGATCGACCAGGAACTTCACCAGGTTGAGCCGACTCTTCTCCCCGCCTGAAAGCACCTTGACCTTCTTGTGCACATCGTCCCGGCGGAACAGGAAGGATCCCAGCAGTCCCCGCGCGTCCTCTTCCCGCATTCCTGCGCCAGTGGTACAGACCTCCTCCAGCACCGTCTTGCTCTCGTCCAGCAACTCGGAGCGATGCTGCGAATAGTACCCGAGTTTGGTGGCATATCCCACCGCTCGCTTTCCGCCATCGATTGGCACCATCCCGGCCAGGATCTTGAGAAGAGTCGACTTGCCCGCTCCATTGGGCCCCACCAGGACGATACGGTCGCCCCGCTCCACCACCAGATCGAGCCTCTCATAGATACGCATCTCACCATAGGCCTGGCTGACACCCTCGAGTTCGATCACCTTCTGGTTGCTGCGGGGCGGCTTGGGGAAGTGAAACTTGAAGACCTTGCGAGGCGCTCTCGGCTTCTCCAGCGTCTTCATCTTCTCCAATTGCTTCACACGGCTCTGCACCTGCGACGCCTTGGATGATACCGAGCGAAACCGGTCAATGAATTCCTGGATCCGGTCGATCTCCTTTTTCTGGTTGCGCCAGGCGGAGAGTTTCTGCTCATGACGTGTTTCGCGCTCGGCCAGGTAATTGGTATAGTCCCCCCGGTATGGGATGAGCTTCTGCTCATCGATCTCAACCACGGTCTCCACGATGGCATCCACGAAGTGGCGGTCGTGCGAGATCATCAGGATGGCGCCGGGATAGGCGCTGAGGTAGCGCTGGAACCAGAGCAGGGCGAGCAGGTCAAGGTGGTTGGTGGGCTCGTCCAGCATGAGAAGGTCGGGCTCGAGGCAGAGGATCTGCGCCAGGTGGGCCCGCATGACCCAGCCGCCCGACATCTCGCTGGCTGGCCGGTCGAAATCCTCCTGCCGGAAACCCAGTCCAGCCAGGATCTTGCGCCCCTTCGGTTCGAGTTGGAACCCGTTCATGAGGGTGAACTTGTCCTGGGCTTCGGCATATTCCTCCGAATCGAGAGTGTCTGCCGCCTCGTGCTCGCGCATGACCCGCTGCACTTCCCGCATCTCGGGCGTAATGGCGGTCGCGATCTGAAGGACGGTGTCTTCGCCCGGGTCACCGGCCTCCTGGGAAAGATAGCCGACATGGGCATACTCATCACGTTCCACTTTCCCGGCACTGGCCACCTCATTGCCGAGGATGATCTGGAAAAGGGTCGATTTGCCCGCCCCGTTGGGGCCGACCAACGCAACGCGCTCACCCCAGTTAATGGTCAGATCCGCCTCCTCGAAGAGCGTCCGCCCACCGTAGGCCATGGTCAGCTTGCGTATGGTCAGCATGTGCGCGGGGCCATCGCATCGAATCCCCGAAAATGCAACGGAGAACGGAAGAAGAAACTCCAGCGGGACTACTCCGTTCCCTGACCTTACTTCTTCTTCGCAATCTCCTTCACCGCAAGGTTGCGGAAATCGATCGACATCACCTTGTTGCCGTGGAGTTGCAGACCGAGTGGGCCCTTCGCCTTGGCTTTATCCGAGGTGTAAGTCATCACGTGCACCCCGTTGAGCCAGACATCGTACTTCGGCCCCACCGCTACGATCCGCATCCTGTTCCACTCGTCGATCTTGAGGAGGTTCTTTACTCCCTTGACCCCCTTCTTCTCCTCCGCCTCCACCGGATATCCCTTGCCTGAGATGTAGGGGGAGGCCGTCATGTCGCGCTTGAGCGATCCGGAGATCCCGATCTGGATCTGCTGACCACCATCCCTCAGGAACACTCCCGAGTCGCCCTTGCCGTCAAAGCGGAATTCACAACTCATGTCGAAGTCGGTGTATTCCTTCTCGGTCCACAGGTTGCTCCCGCGCTTCCTGGGACCGCTCTTGGCCACAATCATCCCATCGGTCACCGCCCACCAGATGTTGTCCCCGGGAATTTTCCACCCCTTGAGGTCCTTCCCGTTGAAAAGAGGCGTTCCCTTCCCGTGATGATCCCCCCAGGCGAGGGCTGGAACGGCAAGAAAAGCGAGTAATGCGAGTCTCATGACCCCCTTTTTACCCGATCGCGCCGCGATGTCCACCCGGCAGGAAATCCTACTGTTCCCGCTGCAGGAAGAGATCGATACCCTCGGTGAGGGCGATCCAGCTGGCCTCGATAATACTGTCGGAAACCCCAACCGTCCCCCAGCTGCGCTCTCCATCAGTGTGCACGATCTGAACCCGGGTCTTGGCTGCGGTGGCGGCGTGTCCATCCACAATCCGCACCTTGTAATCGATGAGGGAGACCCCCTCGATGGCGGGGAAGTGCGGCATGAGCGCCTGGCGCAGGGCCTTGTCCAAGGCATTGACCACCCCATGGCCTTCCGCCGCGGTGTGCTCCGGCACGCCCCCCACTTCCATCTTCACGGCGGCCTCGCAAACCGGGTTGTGTCCATCCCGGTACTGGCGGAAACTGCAGTGATACTCGCGCAGGGCCCAGCGTTTCTCGTGCTTCCCGATCTCGCGACGGATGAGCAGCTCCAGTGAACCACCCGCCGCCTCGTAGGAATATCCCTCCTTCTCCTGCTCCTTGACCTTGACCAGCACCGCCTTCGCTTCCGCACTGCCCTTTTCCAGCGGCAGACCGATCTCCTGGGCCTTCATCAGGATGTTCGATTGCCCGGAGAGCTCACTGACCAAGATGATCTGGGCGTTTCCCACCTCCTCGGGGCGGATGTGCTCATAACTGTGCGCCACCTTCTGCACCGCATTCACGTGCATCCCCCCCTTGTGGGAAAAAGCGGTGCGTCCCACGAAGGGTGCGCGGTGATAGGGAGAATTGTTGGAGACCTCGTCTACAAAGCAGGAGAGCTCCTTTAACTTGGTCAGGTCCTCCACCACTTCAATCCCGCGCTTGAGCTGCAGGATCGGAATGAGGGAGGTCATGTTGCAGTTCCCGGTGCGCTCGCCATAGCCGTTGATTGTTCCCTGCACCTGCACGGCCCCGACACCCACTGCTGAGATGGCATTGGCGATGCCCACCCCGGAATCGTCGTGGGTGTGAATACCAAAGGGCACACCCGGCACCCGATCCTTCACCACCGTGCAGATGGCCTCGACCTCGTCGGGCATGGTCCCACCATTGGTATCGCACAGCACAAGGCATTCCGCTCCTCCCTCAGCGGCGGCCTCCAGGGTCTGCAGGGCGTGCTCACTGTCGTCCTTGTAGCCGTCGAAGAAATGCTCGGCGTCATAGATCACTTCCCTGTTCGCTTCCTTCAGGTAGCGAACGGTGTCGCGGATCATGGCAAAATTCTCCTCGGGAGTCGTCTTGATCACCTCCGTCACGTGGAGCTTCCAGCTCTTCCCGAAAATCGTGATCACCGGTGTGGCGGCATCGATAAGGAGCTTCACCTGGGGATCATCCTCCACCGCCCGGTCATGGCGGCGGGTAGAGCCGAAGGCCGCGATGCGGGCGTGCTTCCACTCCTCCCCGGCCGCCGCCCTGAAGAACTCCACATCCTTCGGATTCGAACCCGGCCATCCCCCTTCAATGTAGTCCACCCCGAACTCATCGAGACGATGCGCAATGCGCAACTTGTCCAGACCGGACAACTGGAATCCCTCCCCCTGCGTCCCGTCACGCAAGGTCGTGTCGTAGAGGGAGACCTGTTTTCCTGCTGCGCTCATGCCCTTTCACCCGCGCTCGCGAGCGCGCGCACCTTGCCCCGGTGTCTCCCCAAACTCAATACCAAAGGCTTCCCGTCACGGCAGCCCCTCAGATCGTCCTCGCCTCACACCCTTCGGCCCCCACGCCCTATCCTCCCCGACGACAGATCTTCGAACAAACTCTTGCTTGAAGATTATCGAGACTCGGGATCCAATCGTGCCATCACCTGAAAGAGAATTACTGATGAATAACAATCCAATCAAGAAAGGCGCCCTGTTGGCCATGGCCGCCTCGATCTTTCCGATCGCCAGCCCGGTCATGGCCGGCGAGAAACTGAAAATCTTCATCCTCGCGGGTCAGTCGAACACGGTCGGCCATGCGAACCAGCACACCCTGGCCACCCTTTATCGCCCAGGGGACGCAAGGGACGAGAAACTCACCCAGCTGGTCTTCAAGGCCGACAGCGGACTCTCCCCGAAAGCGCTGGAGGAACACCTGGAACGGGCCCGCAGGATCGATGAACTCACCGGTGGGATCTCCAACGAGAAGATCAAGGCCATGAGTGATGGGCCCGAGAAGACGGCCGCGGAAGCAGAGATCAAGAAACTCAATGAAGTGTATGATGCTTACACAAAAAAGGTCATTTCCGCCTGCGTCGTCTCCGACCGGGTTCACATCTCCTCAATTGCAGACGGCAACAAACGCTCGGGACCACTGACGGTGGGCTTCGGGGGAAACCCCGAGAAGATCGGCCCCGAATTCAGCTTCGGCCTCTCCATGGCACAGAAACTGGACGGCCCCATCCTGCTGATCAAGACCTCCTGGGGAGGCAAGTCCATCAATTACGATTTCCGTCCGCCCTCCGCCGGGCCCTACATACTGAACGAGAAGCAGAAGGAGGCGAAGAACGCCGCGGACATCCGCAAGAATGCCAGCCTCAACTGGCGGATGATGAATGAAGCGATCGGGGAGGTGCTCAAGGACCTCAAGAAATACCACCCCGCCTATGACGCGACGGCTGGACATGAGATGGCCGGCTTCGTCTGGTTCCAGGGCTTCAACGACCAGTTCTCGGATGAATTCCGGAACAATTACCGCGACATGATGGTCCACTTCATCAAGGACATACGCAAGGAATACGACACCCCGGGCATGCCTTTTGTTATCGGGGTTCTCGGCACCAACATGACCAAGGAGGGAGTGGACAAGAATGCTGTTTCGGTCGCCCAGCGGGAGGCCGCCAAGGCGCCGGAGTTCAAGGACAATGTCACCTCGGTGGAAAGCTACCAGGTCTACGACCTGGGAGCCCGGGCCGTCTACGACAAGGGATGGGCCAAGAATTTTGCCGTGTGGCGTGCCATAGGCAGCGACCGCCCCTACCATTACCTCGGCAGTGGCACCTTCTTTGCCCGCCTTGGGGATTCCTTCGCCACGGCGATGGCCGAACTGATCGGGAAGCAGGGGAAGTGACGTGGATCAACACCGCCTCATGAAGACAATAACAGCAACTTTCGCTCCCCTCCTGCTGATCGAGTCCCTCCTCGCCGCCGATCCGCTCACCATCGCTTCTGAGGCCGAATGGACGAGTGCCATCGCCGCATCCGAAGATGTCGTCATCCGCAACGGGGTGGCCGAACCCACCGGCAAGACGGGCACCCTCAGGACCAGGATCCACAAATTCGACCAGAAGCGCTCTGCTTCCTCCCTGCTCATCAGGCAGTCCGCCATCTGGCAGAACTGGAACCCGATCGAAAACCTCGGACCCGCCAACCTGCGCGATGCCCCGGTCCTGCTCACCGTGGGCCCGGGCAACTACTGGATGTTCGGCCGCTACGGCGGCCTGCAACCGAGGCGCAAGAAGGGCCAGAAACCCCAGACCGCCTTCACTCCGAAACCCGCGAAACTTGAGGGCTTTGACATCCCCCTGCAGACCACGCCTGATGAGAACCAGTACAACGCCCCCGGGGGACTGAAGAAAGGCAAGGGCGGCTACCATGCCTGGCAAAGCCGCGACATGAAGACCTGGGTCCATCACGGACCCGTCACCGAGGGGTTTTCCAAGTGGGTGACCAGTGCCGAGTGGGTCGATGGCAAAGCCTACATCTACTACGACTTCCCCAACGACCAGGACCCGCATGTCTACGTTGATGAGGACCTGACCGATGGCGAACCGGGCAAGAACATGGGCCTTGCGGTGGCCGACCCGTCCCACGGCTCCGATGCCGGCTTCATCCGCGATCTCGACGGCAAGATGCACGTCATCATCGAGGACTGGAGTCCCATCTCCGCCAACAAGCGCTCCTGGGACTCCCCCCTCGCCGGGCATGCCGTCAGCAGCAACGGACTCAACGGATTCAAGTTCGGCCCCCCCGCGGTCGACAACCGCACCAAGCCCACCGGCAAGGTGGCCACTTACAAACATCCCCACTGGATGAAGGAAGACCCCAAGCGCTTTCCCTCCAATATCGCCGAATACGAGATTCACGAACCCGAGCAGGAAGCCTACGGAGACTGGGCTGCCATCTGCATCGGAGGCCAGTACTACCTCTTTGGGGACTACGACCCCGCCGGCGGCCACCAGATGGCGGTGGGCTGGTTCACCTCCCCCTCCATCGACCAGCAATTCACCTGGTGCGACAAGATCGGCAATGGCCACCCTGATCCTGATATCTGTTTCGCCGAGGGCCGGTTCTACCTCGCCACCCAGCAGCGTACCGACTACGTCAGCCCGGGCCCCTGGGTGGAATCCGTCGAGGCCCGCGTCGGCGTGGACACGGATAACGACGGAAAGATCAATACCTGGGGCAAGTGGAGCGAGCTCAGGGAACGCTATGACTACATCGAGGGCTTCTCCAAGCAGGTGAAGCGCACCCCGGCCGAGCTCGACCTCTCCGACCTGCCCGCCGGACACGGTTTCCAGATTGAGCTCAAGCTCACCGACACCACCGGGAACAAATCCAAGCCCATGATCGAAAGCCTGAGCCTTTCCTTCGAGTAGGAGCCTCATCCCCCGGGAACCGGCCGTGAAACCCTCCCGGGCGCTGGGAAGAACGCCCGGGAACACCTGATCGTTTACATGACCAATCGTGCCCGCCCTGATCTCCGGAACCCCCTGGGAAAGCTCCTCGCGGTCTGCCTTTGTGCCCTCTCTCCCGGCCTCCCAGCCTCCGCGGCAGACGTTTCTTCCCAACCCCTCGCCTGGATTCATTTCAGTCGGAACGACAAGGACATTTCCCTTTTCAACGGCTACCCCATGTATTTCGTCTCCGGAGGGGGCCTGGAGGTCCATCTGGACGTCGATCCCGACCCGGAGCACTCGCTGGCCTTCATGTGGCTCTGCAAGGAAAACCCGGGCCGCGGCTCCAGTCGCTCCATGAAGGTGGCCGTCAATGGCAACGAAACCGTCCGCACCCATCCGGCCGTCGAGGAAAGGGAAAGCGCCTTCTTCTGGGACGTCGTCCCGGCCTCCACCTTCGGCATCAACAAGAAGGAAAAGGGAAACTACCAAATCGTGGCCAACCGCAACCCGGAGGGAAACCACTCCAGCGTCGTTCTCCAGGGGATCAGGCTCATCACCGACCAGAAACAACTCCAAACCCTGGCCCTCCCCGCCACGACCCGGAAGGCCCGGTTCATCAACCCGGGACCACTGACCAAGGCGGAAAATCTGGCACGAAAAGTGGACCGACACGCCGCCCGGAAGCGAATCCACGAGAACTGGGTCGGAGAAAAGAAGCTCTCAAGGAAAGCAATCCAGGAGGACGAATTCCTCTCCGCCGCACAGAAATTTGCCGACACCGCCATCACTCACGGGCGGGACGAATACGGCCCGGAGAACTCCGCCCTGTTCGTGCAGCACCTGAACCGGGAAACCCTCAAGGCGCCCGGCACCCTGGGATGGCTGAAACCGGCCCAGGGCGGCCCAGACCATCCCGTGATCCTCTCGCGATTCGAGCGCTCCCAGAACCTCCTGAGGTTCCTCGCCTCCATGAGCCTCTTCACGGGTGACGCCAGGTACGCGGAGGCAGTCATGGACTCGATGATCTGCATGTTCGAGGACTACATCTACCCCCGGAGCGGATTGCTGGCATTTGGAAACCACATGTCGATCGATCTGATTGAGGGACAGGCCTACAGCGACGGCAGGGGCAGCGAACAGTTTGAACTCCAGGAAACATTTCCGTTCTATGAATTCTTCCATGACGTCTCTCCCGAAAAAACCTCCCGGTTCATCAAGGGAATATGGGAAACCTACATCCGGGACTGGCACTCGATGCGCTACAACCGCCACGCGAATTTCAATACCCGGGTTGACATTGAGACGGTCTGGAACCGCCCCCTCCGGGAAGTAGCGGATCTCCCCGAGTTTACCCAGGGCGGCGAACTGTCCTTCATCGCCCTCGCCTATGATCTCGCCTACAGCGGCTTCACCCTCGGCTGCCTCGAAGACGACCTGAAGCCCCGCACCTGGGCGAACCGGATCCTCGAGGTCGTCGCGGCGAAGAGCGACCCGGAAACAGGGATCTGGCCCATGATGCTCTACCCTCCCCCCTTCTACCGGCGCGGGCTCGAGGCCTACGTTGAGGCCTACCCCGACTCGAAGGCCAATGAAGCCCGGGTGATCATCTCGAGCTGGATCAACAGCGTTCCCATCCACGTCCTCGGCGTCCTGGGCACCATCGAGCAGGCCCGGAAGCATGGCCACTACGACCAGGTAAGGAAGGTCCATGAGAAAGTGGACCAGTGGATCCTGAACTACATGCAGGCCGCCTATGATTCCGGTGCCCATCACCTGAGGAGCATCCTGCTCGATGGTCAGGACGTGACCGATCTCGTGTTCACCGAGGAAGCAACCCTTCACGGATGGGGGGCACAGCCCGGGGGATCATTCCGGCACCGCCCCGTTACCCCGGCGTTCTTCGCCGCCATCGCGCAGGGCTTTCGCCTGTGCACTTCTCCCGGGCCCCGGGCCCGCTACTGGAAGCTCCTGCGGGACCTCCACCGGGGAGCCGGACTGGGGGACATCGGGGAGAACAGCAAGGCCATCCCCACCTTCAACTATCAGGCGAAGAACGGGGCGGAGGATGGATACGTGTTCGCACTCTCCGAGATCTACCGCGTGACCCGGAACCCTGAAACCCTCCGGTTCATGGAGCACCTCGGCAGGGAAATCATCAGGCGCCGACAGGATCCAGGGAGCGGCCTCTTCGTCGTGGAAGCGGATCGCACACAGAACTTCCAGGCCCTGAAGGAATTCAAGCAATCGCCCCACGAGGGAATCACGGTGAAGGACATGATGCGGGAAAAGTTCGGCAGCAACCAGCTGGATTACGATCGGCCAAAAGTCGTGCCCCTGAACATCACCGAACCTCTCGCTCTCCTCGCCATTCATGGCTGCCGAACCGGGGAGTTCGAGAAAATCCCCTCCTGGATCTCGATCGGCATGGCTCACCATGCGGTCATGAGGGAGCAGGAGATCTGGTTCGACCGCCCGAAGCTCGAGAACTACTACAAGGACCGGAAGGACTACATCAAGGCCCGGGGATTCGTCGTGAACGAGGACTGGTTCCCGGGGGAATCGATTATCGAGAAATGAACTCATGATGAGAATCATCCCCATCATCACGCTTTGGTTGAGCGCCGCGCTGGCTCACACCGCACAGCTGCATATCGGGACGGCGGAAACCACCATCACACCTGATCGTCCCGTCGCGCTCGAAGGTTATTTCGGGCTCCGGGTATCGGATGGGGTTTCTTCACCGGTAATGGCGCAGGTGCTCGTGCTGGAGTTGCTTGAGGGGGACAAAATTCAGGAGCGCTCGATCATGGTCAGTGCGGACCTCGTACACCTGCCGTGGGAAATGTTGAACGCAGTCCGCGACCGGGTGGGCAAGGCGCTTCCCGAAATCGACACAACTAAGATCTTCATCAGCACGACCCACACGCACCAGGCACCCGTCGTCATGCGCGATAATTTCATCATTCCGGATGGCGTGATGACGGTAGAGAACTACATCGAGTTCTTCGCGAAGCAGGTTTCGGAAGCCATCATCAAAGGCTGCTCGAACATGCGCGCAGGAAGCATGGCATGGGGACTCGGGGACGCGGAGATCGGCTTTAACCGGCGGACCGCCTATCTCAGCGGACGTGGGCAGATGTTTGGAGAGATGCGGACTCCGGACTACAAGGGGCCGGAAGGAGCGGTCTATCGAGGAATGCCCGTTTTGTTTTTCTTCGACTCCAGAGGAGATCCGATCGCCACCGCGATAAACCCCTGGTGCCCGGCGCAGGTCGCTCCGGGAAACCGGCAGATCAGTGCGGATTTCTGGCATCCGGTGCGCGAACAGCTGAAGAAGGAATTCGGTGAAGCCTTCACGGTACTCTGCTGGTGCGGCGCAGCCGGCGACCAGATGCCCGGGCCACGTCTCCATGCGGACGCTGAAAACCGGATGCTTCAGTTGCGCGGCATCAACGGGTGGACCGAGGAATGCGCACGGCGAATTGTCGCTTCGGCTCTCGATGTTTACACGCTCGTGCGCGAGGAGCGCAAAGGCGATGTCGTGCTGGAGCATCTCAGCGATCAGATCCGGCTTCCCGGATGGAAGCTGAGTGAAGAGGAGATTGCGGGCATCCGGGCAGCGCATGACGGATTCGTGGAGGAACTGAAGAACCATCCGGACAGGGCCAACGCGCTGGCACGTCCCATTTCGTGGCGGGCGCAGACCCTGGAAGTCCAGGAGAACCTGCTGAAGAGCACTGATGGTTGCTATCCGACCGAGATCCATGTCCTGCGGATCGGCGATCTCGCGGTCTGCACGAACCAGTTCGAACTCTTCACCGAGTATGGGCTCCGGATGGTCGCACGGAGTGATGCGCAGATGACCTGTGTCGTCCAGCTTGCCGGGCCCGCCTACTATCTTCCGACCGCGGAAGCGATCGCAGGTGGTGGATACAGCGCGATCCCGGAGACATGTCCGGTGGGTCCCGCCGGCGGCCAGGTGCTGGTGAATGAGACGGTGAAGCGGATAACAAAGCTGTTCAACGATCTCGAGATCAGCCTGCCGGATGAGGGACAGCTGATCGATGGAAAGCCGGTGGGCGAAGGATGGGTCGATCTTCTTGGAAGCTGGGATGCCTGGAAGGGCGAGACGGAGTATTGGAAACTCTCGGGGGACGGCGTCCTGCGTGGCGAATCCCGAGGTGGCGAATACCATTTTGCATGGACGAAGAGACAGGACTACCGCGACTTCGAACTGCATGCGGCGGTGAAGATGACCGGCGCTGGAGCGAACTCTGGCGTCGGTATCCGGCTCCGGCCGAAGTCGGCGCAGGAAGCACCGGGCTACCAGTTCGACATGGGGTCGAATTACTGGGGCTGCCTGTGGGAAGAAGGCGGAGCCGGAATGGTGCATAGGTTTCCACAGCATCACGCGGAGAAACTCGTCCGGCACGGCGACTGGAATCACTGGTACATCCTGACCAAGGGGCACCACCTGCAAGGTTGGCTCAATGGGGTGAAGACGATCGATGTCGTGCACAAGGATGGGCCAGCCGAAGGGGCAATCGGATTCGAACTGTGCCACGGCGGCAAGCACACCATCCTGGAGGTCATGGCGCTCACGATCCGCGAGCGTTGATCAAAGAAGCGAGGACCTCGGATTAGGCCTGGGCACGTCTGAATACGACTGGATCGGGGTGTCCGCAGAACATCAAGGCGTGGGGATTCGTCGTGAACGGAGACTGGTTCCCGAGGAAGTAACAGCAGGCGCTGGATGGCTACTCGCTGGCACCAAGCTAGGGTTCCTGGAAGCTGAGGAACCGGGGAAGGTGGGGGTGCAGAACATCGGC
>Ga0315327_10001053_pt1 | contig 14157 bp, 12 predicted proteins | sample M110032315metaG_FD_203460 | JGI IMG/M metagenome (GOLD analysis project Ga0315327, IMG submission 203460) | Ammonia-oxidizing marine archaeal communities from Monterey Bay, California, United States - M1 100m 32315 | ecosystem: Environmental > Aquatic > Marine > Coastal | place: USA: California... | reverse complement strand
ACTTCAGCAGTAGCGGGATCTGGAATAAGTGTTTCTGGTGCTACCGGAGCAGTTACCATAGCGAATACTGGTGTAACCTCAATAGTTGCGGGAACCAATGTGAGCATTTCTGGAGCTACCGGAGCAGTTACTATAAATTCGACTGATCAGTATACAGGAACAGTAACTTCTGTAGCTACTGGAACTGGATTATCAGGAGGAACAATTACAAGTTCTGGAACAATCAGTCTTGCTAATACCGCAGTGACCCCAGGATCTTATACCAGCACAGATATAACTGTGGATGCACAGGGTAGAATTACGGCAGCCAGTAGTGGAGGAGGCGGTGGTGGTGGAAATGTTTCTAATACTGGAACTCCACTTAATAATCAAATAGCCGTATGGACAAATGCTACTACAATAGAAGGTGATGCTTCATTAACATGGTCGGGAACAGAATTAAATGTCGCAGTCCCAGCACTCGGTAAAATTGAAGGAATTACTAATTCCCTAGTTGGAGTTGGAACAACCAACCTAACTGCGAGCAATGATGCTGGTTCCGTTAAAATCGTTGCCACAGCTGCAGCCGGAGTGATTTTCAATCTGCCAGCAGCATTCGTAGTTGGCGAGCAATACACAATTGTTTATTCCCCTGCCAGCACAGCAACCAGCGCAGGGATTTCTATATCTGGAGGTCTTGCAAACATAACAAATTATAATGGAACAACATCTACATACGCCACGAGTGTGAATTGGGTGCCGAAAGCTGGACAAGCCATCACATTTATAGGCACGGCAGCAAATACAAATTGGGTTGCAATAGGAACAGTGTGAGGTAAATAATATGGCATCAGGTATTTCTGGAAGCATGAGTGGAATACTTAATCAACTATCATCAGGTGGAGGAACTCCACCAACAGCAATTACGTTAGGTCCAGTTCCTGGACTAGCCTTGGGTGGGAGTATGGGAGATATGAACAATGAACAAAGTTACAATTTCTCATGTTTCCCTTCAACTTCACCAATTGGCGGCGTAATGGTTTCTACTGTATCTACTTGTCCGGCCCCTCCGTTTCCATCTCCTAATTATAATTGGGGAGGTTCTCCTTCTCCTCCTCCTTTCGGTCCAGGAGTTTATCCGATATCAGATGGTATTCTTACCGTCTTTAATGATTGGACCAAAGACACGACTGAAATATTATTTGATACTGCACAATATGTGGGAGCAAATGGTTGGTCAGCATATGGACCACCAGGAGCATGGCCTGAAATTTACAATTATGGAGCTTGTATGGTTGGAGGAACAGGTGCTACTAGTTGGAGTTGGGCTTTAAACATAGTTGTGGCTTCATTCGCTAATGGTTTAGTTCCTCTTATTCAAGGAACGGCGAATACTGCACAAGATTGTGATTTTGGAAACTTTCCTGGAACAATAGCGGATCCAGCCGGAGGAATTGGAGAATATATTTTCTTAATGCCTGGACGGGCGGGATTTGTAGCAGCTGGAGATTCAATGGTAATTGAAGTAACGGGAACGGCCACAAATGCTAGTGGATCTGTGAATGCTACTTGGACAATTATGTATACGTGGGTTTGAAGTGAGGTGCGAAATATGGGATGGAAAAATCAAACTGGAATGAATTGGTCACTCGAGTTTAATTCAAGAAGTGCGTGGACTGTGGACATTCCAGAGAATACTATTGGAGATCACACGATTGTAAAATATAATATGGATAATTTTGATAGTTGGCATAATTATTGGAAACTTGTATGCTTGCAAGGTTGGAGAGAATCACCTAATATGTTTGATTATACAGTTTTATTAAAGGATGGTATGCCTCTCACGGTTATGCAAGATACATTTTGTGAATTCGAAGAACATCAATGGCTATGGGGTCACTCTACTGGAGATATATTGATTACTGGATTAGGAATTGGATTTGTAAATGAATGGTTAATTAAAGCTCCAGGAGTTACCAGTGTAACAATTATTGAAAAAGAACAAGATGTGATAGATTTAGTTTGGGATCACTGTGCCAAAGATGAGAGATTTACACTCATTCATGCAGATGCCGATACTTGGGATAATCCAGATGAATTATATTTTGATACCATTTGGATCGATCATGTTTTCAATACTAATGATCACAGACAGGCCGCATTAGATAAATATACACCGTGGGGCGATAATATTAAAGTATATGCTGATAATGCTGGATTAGATAATTATTACGAAATTAATGAAGAAACGGGGATGTTAGAACTTAGAGAAAAGAATGAAAGACTTCCTTGGTGTGGTGGAACCTTACCAGTAGAATAAGTTATATAAAACCCGTCGAGTGCAATGCTTTAAGTCACGGAAAAACAGAGTAGTTAGTATGTCTGCTCCAAAGGATCTACCTGCAGTAGCTCCTAAAACTCGTATGACGGTGACGAAAGTTGGACATAAAATTGATGAACTTCATGAAACCGTAGATACGCTTCATCAAGAAATAGAGGAGATCAAAATTGTTCTTAAGAATCTGGTTAAATTGCAACTAGATGTAGAGGAAAATAAAACTGAGGATAAGAAGGACTTTCTGGATCCTGCGATAGGTTAAAACATTAAAACAATTTACTTTGTTTGAATTCTTCTTGGTCATCAAAAGTTTGAGACACCCATAAACTAACGAACTTCCACAGTTGCTCAATATATTCATCACAACCATACCGTTCGACGAGTTCTTCCATTAATCCATTATATTTCTTCACTGATCCGTGACTAACAGTCAGAATTAAATTCCCATCACACATTACGATTTCATCTTCACCCGTAACAGATTCGTCGTGTGCTTTCTCAGATAAAACAGTTCGACAAGTTCCAGAAATCGGCGGTCTTCTATATTTAGCACCACAACGAGGACAACGAACAGATTGTTGACCGAAAGCTCTCAAATTACCTCGCATATCTCTAATTAAATGCCTATCAATTAATTTACTGGCTTGAACTTTATTATCTACTGAATAAAGCAATTCACCTAAAGCAAATTGAGCCATAGTCTTTTGTTTCATAGATTCCAGTTCTGTATAGGGATTATTTTCTGGACCACCACTGCAGTCATCAGAATCGTGAGTAAAACCAAATCCTGATAATTCGGCTGGCGATCCTAATCTAGATTCTACTATTTCCACACCAAGAGCAACTGCTTCTTTAGCAGAAGGGAAATTCTGAGTTCCCTCGTAAAAACTAATTGGATAACGATTTACAGTTTCAACATTCAGAGCTTCCTTATCTATTTCACTTGGATTAATCTTCATAGTTAAAATTAGAGGAGCATCCATAAGTCCTCCACGATGGGAAGGCAAGAAGGCTCTACTAAAATTCAGTAATCCATCGACTAATAACAAGAAGGCATCAATATCTCCATCACAATTTCTTCTTTTAGCGGCATGAAAGAACGGATGACCATAGTGTCCTTTAACTCGAGCGAAACCAATAATTCTGCAGACAATAGAACCACTGGTATGTGGAGCAATTCCCATCCCTAACTGACCGATCAGATCTTCAGGATTATTTACATTATAGAAGCTTTTCTCACCATACATCCTAACTAATAAATCATCAATATATTTGGTAGCTTGAACTAAATTATCCGCACAATTTATTGGGAGAACTACATCTTGAACTCTTAATTCACATATCTGTTCTGGATCCAGTAAAGGGTCACCTAAATAATCATTTACATATCCTAATTCATGAGCTTTATCAATAGACAAACCAATTTCTCTGGGCTTAAAGTGAGTCATAGTAATATCTACCATATCATATCTCAAAGTCCCATCTCTAAATGTGGATACTCCATGCTTATATCTCAAAACACCCTTTAGCATATCTTCTGCAGTTCTCTCGAGCGCGCTCATTCCCTTGATTCCCTTAACAGGAGGGCTTCCAGTTACATCAGCATTAACTAAGGCTTCTTCCCAAAGAGTATTGTAATCTACATTGGTAGTAACATTTTCTTCGAAAATAGTTTCTACGATCTTGCCGGTATCTGCAGACCGAATAAACTTCTTCCAAGTAGACTCACCAGTAATGGGATTTCTTCTTTTAGCTAAATCGATCTTTACATTTCTAGCGGCCGCATCTCGAAGCAATCTTTTGTTACCAACTTTGTGCCCCACAGGGAATAAACTATGCAGAGCTGGCTTCATTTCTCTAGGCTTACTACCCTCCGGTTTACCCATTCTGGCACCTATACGGAGGGTCAGGTTAGGTCTAACCTCTAATTGCCCGTTTATGGTGCTTTTAAGCCATCTCCAGCCATCCTTTTCTGTATCTTCTACCCCGACACCATTCTTACATAGCCATGCCCAAAACGCACCCTTAAGACAGGTCAAATTACCTTCGGAATCTATATCAAATCCGAGTCGATAGACGAGTGATTTCATCCCGTCATCCAAGACGGTTGCGTAGGGCTTAGACGAGTGATTCAGTGCGCCAGTAGTTGCCCGCCGCAAGGCGTTCAACTCGGCGGCTGAGAGTTCGGCGTAGAACCCTAGCAAGCTCGGGTGCAACGGTAGACCCTTCCTTACTTCTTCAAGCGATTCGTCAACAGAGGACACAATTCTTTTTGCTTCAGCACTCACTTGTTCGTGCCACTCAGGAACATAAGGACTTGGAGGCAAAACATGATTATTCTCTATGAACTCACCTACGGGAACTAATAATTCTCCCAGATCCCAGATAGCAACAATAGGCCACTCAGGATCGGTCGCTAGACCATCAGGTAAATCACCAGGGTCTTGAATCCTTTTTCCAGACCCATCTGCGAACTGAACATACGGCCCTTCAATATCACTACAAGGTGTGACGACTGTTCCCTTTCCTGGTCTTTCATATTTTAATTGAGTTCCAGTAATAAAGAATCCGTTGACGGCCTTCATAGTCGCTGGATGCACAGCAGTAGTCGCTAATCCAGCTAATCTGGATCGACCGTATCTTAATCTAAATCCACCAGGAGCCATAGGTTGAGAAAATATAGGACGACCTGCCACCATATCAGATAAGAATTTTCCAATTGGTTGGAGCTCAGTAATTTTTTCTTTATCCTCATCTCCACCAGGAATGAAATCTTTAAGCCATTCCCATTCTTTGAAACCGAGTTCGTCAGTATATTTGATAATTTTCGGTGCTTTCAAAACAAGTCCCTCACACAATACTAAAAGCATTCCTTCTCGACATTTATTTGTTAAAACTCTGGGCAGATCACGCTGTCCAGAAACTTCTTCACCAACGCCTTCACCATCAATATAGACTGGACAATTCTTAGCAATAATTTCTAATTGTGGGTTCGAAGGACGATATTGCAAACCACGCCCATACTTTGAAACTTCTTCTTTATATCTTTCAATTTCATTCCATGTCATATCTGGCGGAACTAAACCAAAATCTCTGCGCAAAATATCTCCAATTAAAACAGATAACGCTTGACCAGTTCCTCCAGCAGATCTAATGGGTCCAGCATAATTAATTGCTAAAGATCGAGATCCGTCTTCGTTTGAAATAATTCTACAATTAACTACACCCTCTAGTGGCGCAACTAATATTCCTTCCGTTAGAACGGCTAAACCTGCACAGACTCCATGATATATACAGAGAGCCATGCGCGTTTTAGTAATCTTTGATTTATCTTCGATTTCATTAAACTGCTTCAAACTATCTTTCCAATGTTGACTCAGGATGTCAGATTTATAATCTATTTTGATTCCAGCTCCAGAACAACCTTCACAATCTTTAGTTCTATAACCAACTTTGATTGAACCTTTACCATTACAATCTAAACATTTTCTTGATTGTCCATAAAGAAATGTTTCTGCAGTTACGATCCTAGAGATATCTAAAGCCACTAATTCACGGTTTCCGTCGTGAATCACTGTGAGTTCTCTAATTTGTTCTGCAGTATTTCGTGGATGAAGGAAGTCAAGTAATTTTTGCGTTCGATCAGCTAAGTCACTAGCTTGTGGAATCTCGCAAACTATTTCAGGATCCAAGCCTTGGGCTCGACAATTATTTACTAACTCGTAAATAGAATCTGTCTCCGTCTGAAGGGAGTCGAAGTATACATCGTAATCGATGACCTCTGGCTTGCGCTCATCCATGCTGAATTAACTGGTAATCACCTATTTATAGGTGTTTATTCCACGGCTGCTCTCAAGCGGGCTTGAAGATCAGCTTTCTTGCCAGATACCTTAAGTCCTAGATCACGCAGAGATTCTTTAAGTTCGGCAACAGTCATAAGATCGATATTGATCTCAATCTCTAAGCCGGTTTCTTCTTCTATCTCGGATTCGAGTGCGTCTTCTAGTGCATCCACTAGAGCCACATCTCCTTCTCCTTCTGCAACGCTCTCAAGAGTGTCTGTAGCGACATCGTGTGCCGAATCTGCTATCTTATCCAAGGCTGCATCTACTTCGACATCTAACCCGAGTTCGTCTTCGAGTGTATCTTCGATACTATCAGCTATGGCCTCCTTATTTTGTGCCCACCAAGTAGCTACCATACCAACCACACCAACACCGACAACAACTGTTGCTTCATCTACATATTCTGTAGCGAGATAGGCTAAGCCGCCAGCAATCGAAGTTAGGGCTGATGCAATAAACACTTTACTGTCCTTGACGCTCATGAGTCAGGTTATGACTTGCTCCTACTTAATACTTCTTTCAATAGCGGATTATTTACGCTACCATATACTGAAATGGTAATTTTAATCCATTTGGAGGATATATTTCCAAATTACCTTGAGTTAAGAAGAATGCTTGAAAGACTCCATCAATAGTCTGAATATTAGTTAGCAGCGGATCCGTTTTAGATACGAATTCTGGAGTAGAAGACGCTGGGTTAATTCTATTAGAATCAATTCCGACATTTATTTTCTTAGCGAAGCGGATCTTATATCTGGCTAACAAGTTTTCTAGTTCATTAACATTTTCTAGATCGCCACTAGCAGTTAATCTATTATCAGACACAGCGTCGGCAGCCACTTTAGCATTAGTCATAAATTTTTGCCCGAGTGCCAAATTTTTAATTCGATAGGGTTCTAAATGACCACCTAGAGCGGAAACTAAAAATGGTTTCCAAAATTGAACAGCTTCAGCGGCTGACATAGTAGTTTTTAATCCTTCTAAATCGTATTGCCACCAAATATCAGCATAATTAGGATCGGCGCGATTAAGCGCGCCACGCTTAAGTGGACCCGCAGTAGTTCCCGGTCTGCCTTGCAAATTATCTCCGAATCCTAATAATTTTCCGTATACCACTAGATTGTGGTCGTAGATAGGAACAAAATTAGATTCCCACTTAGAGCCCACCTTAGAAATAATATTAATTGGAGCTCCAGAACTATCTATTCTAGTAATCTTTTTCATAGTATTTAGAGTAGTGCCCGATACTTTAGCAGCTGCAGTAGCGGATTTACCTTGAGCCATCGAGCTTAAGAAAGAATTAACACGAGCTTCCATAGGAGGCTCTACAATTATTTTTCCGCCAGATCCTATTCTGGTTTTAATATTATTAGCTGTCAGCCACTTAAAAATACTGGCTCGAGTAGTTCCAGAGGATCGTGCAGCAGAATAAATTCCCTCTCCACCTTCAATCATTCTATCGAGCGCGAGCATAACGCGATTTTCTATAGCTGCCGACATACCTTGTGGTCTGACCATAGTAAACACTGACTCCACTAAAACCTAGGGTTACCATCTACTTAAGGGTTCTCAGATTATGGGGTCTATAACCTTTTTTTCCAGAAACTCGCCCTCTTTATCGGAAGTATTATATAGGAGATAACCATACATAGTATTGTCGCAGACGGTTGCCATAAATGCTGAGGAAGTAAGGGGCGATCAGAGGGTCTTGAACCCTCACTGCGGCACCTCTTTTCAATCGGAGGCCGTTAGGCTGCGTTATCTTCAGACTCTTTCGTCTGTTCCGATCCCGAATCTACCTAGACATTTGCTAATGTTGGGATGAATTGTAAAGCTCCCATCATCATTAACTGTAGTCCCCTTGATAAAGAATTGGAAATATGCATCTTCACCTTTCTCTCCAATCCAAGTCATCATGTCTATCATTGGGTCATTACTTCTAATTTCCCAAGGAGGATCACTTTCATCATGATTATAGAGTTCTTGGAGAATTAAGAATCTTTCAGACCATTCCAATCTCATGACTCCAGCCATAAACTGAGGGAAATAGGATCGGCGTAAATAATCCCAAGTCATCTCTTTCATACTTTCAGTCATTGTTTCCACCCCCTTCCCAATCAAAATCTAATCTGATTGCTAAGGATCCATCAGACATTGAATCTAGAGCTCCCATAGAAATTAATTTGTTTATTTGCTCCGAGCTCATTCCACTTATCTTTTTAAGATCAGCCTTTGTATTATAAATAATTCTATCTGCCTTTGCAATTTCGTATACAGTTAAGAGTTCAGTATCTACACCCGCAGCCATAGCCTTCATCGGGAATTCTTCTGTTAGCGTTGCCAGACTCTTTTCGAATAATTGTCTTGCTTGCATTAAATGTCCTACAGTAATTCTATCAGATCCATCTAGCTTAGCAAATGATTTCACTAAGTTAATAAATTCTTGATACTTTCTATAATCATTTTGAGCCCTACTGAGGAATGCTGTTTGATATTGCGGTCGATCTTTCATTTCATTAAATGTTGAATCTAATGTGGGCATTAACTTTCCAAATTTGGGATCCAGTCCAGAGACTTTAGCTAAGTATTCTCTAAAGAAGTTTCTCCATATTTCCATAGCCTCTTTTGTATCGCCATCATCGAACATTCCCTCTGCATCCATTAACATAATATTTCTAATATGCTTCTCTGCGTCTTCCCCAGCTAGACTCATTTCTGTAAATATTAAAGTTAATCGACTTACAATTTGATATGTATACTCACCAAAGGCGGCCAGCATTTCTCTTTTATCGTGATTCTCCTCGTCAAAGTAGTGCGGAGGATTTCCCAAAAACAACATATTAGTAAATGCATCTCTCCTTGTATCGACTTGCCCTTTTTGCATGGTGAAATATCCATTAGCCATAGTATTCATTAACTCACCGAATACTTCTTCATTCCATGTTTGGAATTCAGAAACGGCAATTCTCTCATTATTATGTTTAGGTATTAATCCCAGCTCTATAGAATTAATATCATCTCCATTCATAGCACCGAATAAACCAGGAATTGTGCATAATTTTCCGGAGCTAGCCATTCCACATTTAACTAGTGGTTGAACCACCTTTTCAATCATGTGGTCTTTACCTTCACCTACAGAAGCCACGATCCCAATATGTAGCATTTGTTTCTTATCATAAGGTGATAAACAGAACAACATTATAGCTTTCTTAAGGTAATCTTTAGCATATAATTCACCCCAAAGGGTATCTTCCCTTAACATTAATTGTAATGGAGAAGTTTTATGTTTCTTACAGAGAGTTAGGAATGTTTGGAGCTGGTGTTCAGTCATTAACGATTTATTCTGATTCTTTAATCCTTGCAGTGTATCGATCACGAATATCAATTTATTTTCTACTGTATGATATTTACCGCTGAATGATATGCGGCTACCGTTCTTCATAGAGTCATCTACAACACGCATTATTTCTGTCAGATCTGCGGGGCTCTTACCTCCAGGTAGATATTCTATATTTGCATCATGAGCTATACAATCAATTGCATGATGACCATCAGAAATTGAAAATCTAATTGCTACATTATCCTTAGCTTTCCGTGATAAAGTATTAGCATCTTGTTTGACGACGATGCCGGATCCAGTAATATAATTTTTACTCACTTTAGAATAATATGCGCCTTCTAAAGAAACAGTGCGCTTTGAGAATGGTAGTGTGCCTTCTATTCCTTCGACACAGCGGCTAACATATTCCGCTATCTCACTCGGAATATCGCTATTGCTCATACTATCATATCCTGGTTATTACCTATTTAACTATGTGGGAGTATAGCTGTCGCCTAGTTTGCCCAAAGGATCAATCGCCAACGATCTGTTGACGACTGAAAAGAACCCTCCTGAGAGGATAAAACCCAGCGAGGCGGCATAATGCCCCCTCGTGGGCTTAGGTAAATCCGTTCAGATTACTCCGAAACGACTCAGTTATCAGAGAACTGGTCTGCTGGAACAGCAGGGATCTCAGCAACAGTTCCATCGATGATGATGGATAGTCTGTTGTATGTGCGACCAGCGTTACCGGACTCCACCTTGTGAAGTAGCCAGCGAGCACTCATTGGGAACTCGATACCATCGTTCTGGGCTGCGGTAACCGCAGTAGCCAGGTGCTCCTGAGTGTAGCCAGTTAGCCACATAGTGGACCTGCGGTCAGTAGGATCCTTAGATCCAACAGCTCGGCCACCGATTAGGCGGATAGCGGTGTTGAGAGTCCTCTCCTGTCCCTCGACGGTGTAGTTACCCTCGATTCCAGGTGTGTAGCCCTCGACAAGACCCTCGTATAGAACATCGTGCTCAACCTTGAAGGTATCGCGCTCTACATATGCGGGCTTGGTTGCCTCTGCCTTTTCGTCGTTCATCTTTGCAATCTCGTCCAAGAAGGACGTAACATCTGTTTGCTTCTTTGCCATTTTATTCAACTTCCTCCGCTTTCACGGGATGTATTTAGGTATGGTTAGCACCTATTTAACTGTATCGGGTATATAAAATCGGCCTCAAAACAGGCGCATTTTGTAGTAGTTTCCTTCTTCTATAGCCGCAGTAAACTTGTTTTCGCCAGCAAATCCATAGACTAAGCTAGCCATCAGTTTGGTATTGGTATCTAAGTTTTGACTTGGATAAGGAATAACGACGGGATCAAAGAAGACTACTTCTCCATTATGTCTGAATCCGAAGTTTCTAGGATTCATTAGATCTTTCATGACATATCCCATATCATCTAATACAAAAGTAGCAATTTGATTATAAGCAATATTCTCTTGAGTATATCGAATGTTATTTAGTTCTCTAACAGACTCCCAGTTTCTTCGAGCGTTTGTTTTTCCGCAAAATTCATTAGACCAAATACAAGGTATGTATTCCATAACCCAGATTGCGACATAAGTTCCTTTAGGAAATTTCTTTTCTCCTTCAGGATCCTCAGTAATAATTTCATTTCTTAATCTGTCATTGAGTGCGCCTTCAACATATTTGTATACTTTAGGAATAGCGTTAGGGGTTTGATCATCTTTTAGTTGTCTATTTCTTAGCTCACGGAAGAAATCGGCCTGGAAGCGATTCATAGTCATTGATTTTAATCCACCAGGTTTGTAACTCTTTCTTTCTTCATAGCTCGAGTTGCTGAGCAATTTAGAATAATTAAATGGAATATCACTACCGGGTTTATATTTGGGGAATGTTCTTACTATTTTGATAGCCTTATTACTTGGAGTCCCATCATCATTTATTAATCTATATACTGATCCACCAACTCCAGAACCTAAATATTGCATTCCTTCCATTGTTTCGCTTTCAAACTCAGTATTTTCCGCACTGAGATCCTTTATAGAAATAGATGTAATATACTCTATATCTTCAGGTATATTTTTCTTTTTTAGTATAACAGTGTTTCGAAGATCGTATGCTATAAGTAAATCTTCTTTCGAAGGTATTTGATTTATAATTTCTAACGATGCCACCAATGTCCTTCAGCCTCCGCATTCATGTCTTCGACCATAACATCAAGCGGGCTTTCGTCACTAACGAATAAGAAATAAATTAATCCTCCAACTAGTGCAACTCCCGCAATAGAATTCATGATTTTACTACCTCGCATACCGCCTTCCGCTCCAAAAATATTTAATTTACTTTCAGCTTTCTTGGATCCTGCTTTCTTTCCTTCGATATCTATAATTCCCATATTTCCAGACTTTCCTAATGCTTCTTGGAAGGCGAACCAATCTACACCAGCCTTATTTTTAAGACTGCCGTCAGCAGCATTACTGTTGAAACCGTTTTCTAGACTAATTCCTTTTACATCTACATTAGGATTAGCTGACTTCATTGCTGAACTAATCGTAGCTGCGTCAGGGAATATTAAAACTCTGCATCGATTGTGAATAGCATTTTTACCTGTGTTAGTGTCCTTTTGTTGATGAGGATAAACTATAAATTGAACTACCCTTTCATCAGTATCTCGAGCTTTAATGAATTCTTGTAATACATCTGTGGAACTAAAATATTGTCTCCCAGTATATATTTTACCATCTTTAAGTGGGTGACCATGGATCGTCCACTTCCTATTCTTAGGATCTACCTGTTTAAGTGCGGCATCTTGCATCTCTTTAGTGGCCGGATTGACTTCTATTCGTGATTCATCCCCGTAGCTTACTGATCCTAGATGATATACAGGAGATACTTCTCCAGGAATGTTGAATTTATTCATGTATTGATGTGCTTCTTCCTTATGTGGGAATGTGATTTGTTTTCCACTTTTATCACGATAGAGGACAGGCATATCTCCATTTGCTACTAATATTCCAAAATCTTCCTCATAAATATAGGTCATCCACTCTCTTTCGGTGTGGGTATCATCAGAATGACGCTTCATTTCTTCAATGGCTTCGTCGGTAAACTTAGCCCATTCTATTTTCCATGGAGCGAACTGCATAGTAAATACTATACAAAACCGCTACTTAATGTTTAGTATGATATAACTAAGTCGCCTTCTTTATCTTTAACAAAGAAATATCGGCGTAACCAGGATTTACTATATTCTCCAGCTCCGGAAATAATAATTTTAGTTTTACTTACCTGATCGATATCAGACTCAGAGTTTCCTAGACCAATCCACCAATCGCTTACTCCTTCTAAAACACTTGGAACGAATAAAATCTCTCCGTCTTCTCCAGTATCACCTGTATTAACACTTTCAATTAGCATCCAATCTTCGCCAGGGCTATTTTTAGATAATTTAATTTCTCCAGTTATTTCGCTAACCCAAGCTGTGCTTCCAGCAAATATTAATTGCTCTTTAACTGGTTTACTTTCTTCTTCCTCAGATTCAGGCTCATCTTCTTCTTTAATATCGTCTACAGGATCTGGAGAAGCATCTAAATTCCAAATATTGCCGAATATGTCTTCATCAGTGGGAGCCGCTTTTCTAATTTCTATGATCCATGCATCTTTGAAAGCCTCATAGTGTTTTTTACTGAATGACTTTAACGCTTCTTCATCTTCAACATCAATCCAAGGTTTAGCAAACTCTATAAATTTTCCCTTAATTGGATCCTCTAATACCTTCATTGCTCTTTCTTCTTCTTCCTCTGCTCCTTCGACGGCTTTAATTAGCCTAGTAGCATCCCAAAATTTAACCCATTGCCATTTTTTATCTTGCCAAAAGGTTCTTATAGTTTCCCGGTCTTCGGCCATTGCCGTCATTTCTTCCGCTTCCACAAAATCTAAGGAGGCACTGAGTCCAGCTCCGAAAAACTCTCCGCAGTCTGGAGATTCGTCACAATCGGCTTCATGTAATGTCTCAGACCAAAAGTATATGTAGGCACAATCTGACTGATAATCATCGGCGTATTCTAACCAGGGGACATTCGTGTCTATAACCAATTTTTGCAGCAGTTCTTTCATTCCTGGTCTCAAATTACTCACCCTCTATTTTAATTATAATTTCACTTTCTATTCGAATTACTTCCTCACGATCTTGAGGTGATGCTAATGCTTTGAGTTTAATTAATTTTCTAACCAGATCCATGGCATTCATATTACTAATTTCTCCATCTTCTTCCAATTCAGAGTGATCCATATCTAATTCTTCTTGGATATCTTGCGCTAGCTTTTCGAAATCTGTGGTTAAGGAATCTTCCATATCATCTAATGCTTCATCATTTTCTGCAACTTCTTTTTCAGTCATTGAAGCTGGCCAATCTTTGTTATTTACTTCTCGAGCTTTATCGATGGCTTCTTTTGCTGCCTCTTTAGCTTCATCTACAGCTTTTTTATCAGATTCTGAATCTGGATCGGCTTTAGCTTCTGCTTCTAGGGCTGCATCAGTAGCCGCCTTTGCTTTTTCCATAGCATCTTCGGGCGAATCAGTTTCCGGATCCAAGCTCATGTTTTGATCTTTAGCTTCTTGAGAGCATTCTTCACAGGGATTTGGTTTTCCATCTTCACTTGTA
>Ga0315327_10001052_pt1 | contig 14157 bp, 6 predicted proteins | sample M110032315metaG_FD_203460 | JGI IMG/M metagenome (GOLD analysis project Ga0315327, IMG submission 203460) | Ammonia-oxidizing marine archaeal communities from Monterey Bay, California, United States - M1 100m 32315 | ecosystem: Environmental > Aquatic > Marine > Coastal | place: USA: California... | reverse complement strand
AACATCTTAAATTTTCCATTGCTTCCTATCGATCCATCAATAGCAGCAAAATATAGTAAGCAACTGGATGAAAATTTGGATGAATGCCGAGTTTTCAAACATAATGCAGGCAAGCAAATACCCAACATAAATTACAACTATCGACAGGATATTTTGCAAGAAATTGATTCCTTGCTTTTGGAGTCAATTGGCTTAACTCCGCATGATAGAATTTTCACTTGTAAAACCAACTCATTGCATGGCAAGATGGATGGTCTAAGGGGTTATAACAAAGCCAGAAATAGTTAGCTCGATTTTGATGGTCGATGGATATGATTGGCGCCGCCTATTGAATACCTCAGAGAGTAAATCAAGAAGTGACACTAGTAATAATAGGATACAATTTTCTTCAATAGGAGGTTGGGGGAAAGATAATGCAAAGCTGATAGTAATTTGGACTTTTGAAAAAAGCAAAAGTGACAGTTTTCCAAGTAAGTCAAGGCCGGGGCGAAAAACCAAAAAAAGAGATTTGAGCGCTACTGTAAAATCTTATGACTTGTATCTAATCACACCAGAAGATAATTGCATAGTCCCTTGGACTGAAAAACCAAGTCATTCGGATCTTGTGAAAATGCAATGGACTCAAAAATGGCATGACATATTGAAAAAAAAAGCACAGAAATTAAATAAATTACACTATAATAGCCCCATCAAGATACAATATAGTTTCAAGAACATTGGAGGGATAATGCGCCTTCAGTATGAAATTAAAAATTACAAGGATTTACCTCCTTGTCCAGATGATTTACAAGAACTTCTAGCGCCACAACTAGACCTATTAATTGGAGCCGAGTTGAGACTGTGGAAAGATCTCTCAATGTATCCTAATGGACCGACAGGATGGTTAGATAACAACATGGCTAGATGGGAGCAGAACAACATAAAACATACAGGTATTCTAAATGTAAAGCTACAAGGGAGAGGGTGGAGAAAATATCCTGATTTCAGTAAAGGAAGAGAGGATTATTGGACTGGATTTGCGATTGATTTCCTGATGGGCAAAGAAATATTATTTTTTGAGGAATTGGGGGGGCATGAAAAAGGAGCAGATCACAAATTAAATTTCAAAAATGAGTAAACAAAGATTTCTGATTTTCAGGGAGCAAAAAAAGTTCGCAGAAGTTTGGTAAATCGCGTTAGATTATTTTTCAATAACTACTTTACTAAACATTGAATAATATTAGGAAGGGGTAGCATTGAAGGCACTCACATGTCCATGATAACTATGTGCAACGAGTGCTGGGCGTCTGGTTGTGGCCTCCAAAAGTAAGTAATGTGAGTTATTGTAATACTTTCTTAGAGACTAATATCACCCCTAGTGTTTTAGATATGGGTTCAAATTCGGGGCAGTTAGAATTTAATATTTCAGATTTCCCAAATATTGACAATGCAAAATTGATGGCTGGCGGAAAGGATGATGATTATTGGAATGATGAGTATCAAGAAATCGGTATTTTTTCAGGTGGCAAATGCCATGTCGCCGTTAGCGAACTCCAGAACTTTGCTACAAAAAAAGACCTCCTAAAAATCGATTTTAAAATAAAACATAAAGATCTACAATGGCCACTTTCTGATTGTAGTATGAATGTGAATTGGGGTAATAAATTATTATTTATTGATGCCTCTCGCGTGGATGACTATCAGATTCTTATTCAGATAGATGAAATAGTTAAGGGCGTTACTAAATATGAAAAAATAGATTATGAGATTACTTGCATTGGTGACGATAATCAACAAATTGGGAAAAAAATAATTGGTTGTACTTATGTTAGTGGCTCGAAACTTTTGGATTTTGACAATTATAAATTGGACAAATGGGGCAACAATGTTCGTTCGATTTACGGCCTAAAAATAAAAACTCAAATGGGCTCTTCTCCACCTGAATATGAAGCTATATTACTCAAACCAAAGAAGAGACTCACGTCTTCAAATAAAATTCAACCACAAATATGGGTTGGGAAAAATGAAGTAAATTTTCCACATGAAGAACAAATGATTCAGCCGAGTAAAAATATCACAATTATGCCACAATTTGATTGGAAAATAAAGAATAGAATTGATTCTCACATGATTCGTGAACTTTGGTCCGATAATTGCGAACCGATCGAATATGATTTGGATGTAAATCAGATAATTACCAATCCTTATGGTTCTTCATATGAAGTGATAATACCACTGAAATTAGTCAACATTAACTATGACAGTTTAGTTGTTGTATTTGGTGAATGTAAAATCCAAATCAATTCCAACCCCGATATTTCTAAAAGTTGGATTAATAGTACCCCAAACAATAAATCAATCGAGGCTAGATTTATTGTCACCACCAAGCCGAAAAATGATTTTAAATTTGAATTTGAAATTTCAACTTATGATATTTCTTCTAAGTCAATTAAATGTAAAACCGCACTTCGAAAAATGATAAAGAAGATGAAAGATCCTTATGTACAAAAGGGAGTGCATTATTTCGCAGAGGGAGAAATATCTGATCAAGATAATATTAATTTAGTTCGTTATAGATTTTCAAATCAGGGTGGTTCAGCTACCTTATCTCCAAAATTGAATAAAAAAACTGGTGAATGGGAAGAGGTAAAATCCGCAGGGATATTCTGTCCTAATTGTGGTAATTTATTGGAGATGAATAAATGTAAGAAGTGTTACTTCGAATCTGGAGGAAGCCAACACGTGCTACATACTTATCGTGAATCTATCATCATCGAACAATTTCCGAATAATCATTATCATTATGGGATAAAAATTAGTGATTTAAATCAGGTAAATAATGATCAGCCCTGGTTTGATGATGAAGAAGCGTTAGCGATTAGGTCCATTTGTCAAAATCATGAGATTCAAATTTTAAGGAGAGACTTGTGATGTTTGGACAAGAAGGACAAACTCGAAAGGCCTTTATCGGTAAAGATCTAGATGATGCAAAAAAGAGATTTGGAGAAAATCAATATAATCCTCTTACAAATAAACAAGGAAATAGTATTACGGCTCAAGAGGTTGTAAAACTACAACAGAAACATCCTGGAAAACATAGTGAACTGATTAAAACTCCAGGACAAAGTAAGGAGTCTTTCTTCAGTATAGCTGCAGATAACTGCGAGAGAACTTATCCTGGGCACCTCTCCTTTAGAGACGGGCAGTACGTCACACCTCATTTTGCAAGACAAAGCGGAGGGGGTCTTTGTAACAAATGTTCAGATTGTCTTTCACGCAAATCTAATTGGAATCCTGCTAGTAATTTAGATGACAATCAACCAAGAAAAAGGACTGTCCACTCCCGACAATCATTTCAGCTTATTAGAGATAATGGCCAAATAAGTATTAACTGGCATAGAATGAATCTATTTGGTTGGCCGAGTGATGTAAATGATAATGAACAAAATGTTGCAAAAGATAATCTTAGGAATCAAATAAATGAACTTGATCAATCCCTTAATCATCTGCAATTTAATGCCCCACTTCTTCAAAAGAAAAAGTCGGTAAAGATTCATCCCCAACAAGTTCCTGATTTTTCAATTTCATTATATGGTTTTGATAACCACATGAGGTATTTTTTTGGTAAAGCAGAACGTGTTAACAACACAAAATATCGTTGGAGAATGGAAGAAAGAAAATCAAGCGGAGGTCAAAATGATAAAGAAATGACAATCCCTTCTAATGGATCAATATTAATTTGGATTCCTAGTGTTCCAGGTCCTTTTAATCCTCAACAGCAGAATTGGGAAGATCGATGTCACAAAGATACAATTGATTGGATTAGGGGTGCAATATCTAAACATCAAAGATGTATCATTGAACCCTTTATCTATCGAAATTACCCCGGCGTTTTCCTTGCTTTTTGTGGTTTGGATTCAACAGTTGAAGCGCCAAAAAGAGCACTTCTTTCTTCAGGTGATTTTAACATAAATATGTTAAGAAAACATATTGATAAACGTCATGAAAAACAACCTTTTACTCAATACATAGAATCTTCAGGGCTATTCAAATTATTTTGGCCTACTAATCAAAACAGTCCAACGAATTCAGGTACAGATGATGGCACGCCTGTCAATTTACAATCTCAAGATGGCCAAATAGATTTGCTCATAATGGCCGATGATATTGTTGATGATAATGAAAATTGGGAAATAGCAGTCAAGGATTCAAAAGATAAAACGCATAATATTTCTTCTGTTGCAGACCCAGATGAATTTGGTAATATTTGGCTTTCTTTAAGATTTAAGCAAGAAGGGGAGCATGTTTTAGCAATTAAGTATGGATCTATGTTCAAAAAATTCGTGAAAATTGATGTAATAAATACTTTACATAAAAGTCTCAGTGTATATACTAAAGCAAGCGGTCAACCGGATTGGCGTCTTCTATCTGAAACAGGTAATATATGTTCACCAAGTTTAGACTCAAAGAGAAAAATTATCAATGATAATGAAAATGAAATTCTTGGCGGATTAAATTTCGATATCGATCCATACAAGAAATTTTCTCCCAATGAATGTTATATTGGTTTGGTACAAGATATAGCCAGAAGTGTTTTTCATAAATGGGCGAAAAACCAACCAAAATCAATCGATCCAAGCCTATTCTCGAGGAAAATTAGAGAAATTACATACCTTCTTTATTGGACTTTATGGCCTGATGAAGATATTAATTTTTCAATACCTCCTTTAGGTGTCTTAATGAGGAGAATGGCGGAATTTGAATATTCTCCACGAACAGGACAAGACTCTAGTTGGCGATGGTCAGATAGGAAAAAATGCGTACAATCAATACCTGATATTGATGACTGGTACATTCTTTATAGCTCTAAGAATGATTCTGAAACCAAACAAGAATTTGGCAATTCTTGCATTGACATTGATCTAAAAACAGGTATCCGATTAATCAAAAAAGAGGCCGTAGACTCTTTTGGAATAACCATTGTAAAAAATAGACCTGATTTAGATACAATAGCGCCTAGTGCAGGAGAATGGCTGATTAGGTTGTGGAATGCTGCAAGAAACCAACCCACACAATTATCTCCATCGACAAATGTACAAGTTTTCAGATGGGCCGGTCCCGAACCAAACTCTGCAAAGGTAATGAGTTTGCATTCTATCCGAGATAAAATCAATAAATTTAACCAATATGGTGATTTAATAATTGATGGAAATAAGTGGGTAAGAAGAGGACAATTCAAATCCCAATCATCAATAAAGATTCCAACAGGTAGACTATTCTTGCAGTTAAACTTAGATGATCAAATTAATCAGAGAGGTGATCGCGAATGGAAATTATATCTCGGACATTTTTCTATTGTAGGCGGAACTCCAAAAGAGGACATGATCTTACTCACAACAGAGATTGGGAAATCGCAATTACCTTGGTTCCCAAATAATAAATTAGGTATTATTGGCTCAGGAAATGACCAGATAGATCTCGGATTTTTGAAATATCCATGGAATTCACAATACTTAGACAGAGCCTATATTGTTAGAGAAACCTGTAGGGCATTTGTTACTCTTAGTGGCTCGAAAAGAGGAGGCAAAACTAATCAGGTTGGGAAACCTGGTATATTAGGGGTGGATTATAAAAATCGATTTAAATTCAAATATAGTTATCCCGAGACTATTGTTGAGGCATTAGAAAATAATACAAGACTTGGTAACCTCTCCTCCCAAGATGTAATTAACAAAATGAATGAAGAATTGTTTAACAGATTGTGGTGGTGAGAAATTGAGGATAGAAAAAGTTCGTCAAGAATTAGAAGAATCACACATTACAGATATAGAAAGAAGATATCCATTGGTTAGTGGAACTGAAGATGGATGGCCCACCCCTGGACTCTATGAAAATCGAAGGAAATTTTATGATAAATATCGTCTATTACAGGAACCGATTATTGAATGCATTCCTCAATATCTAAGGGATGATGAGGGATTGGTTAGTAAGCTCCATGAAGGTCAAGATATACCTAGTAATCTTAAATCTGAAATGAAAGAAATAGTAGATACTTTTTGTAAAGGAAAATTTGGTTCTTGGAACCTCTATCCACATCAAAGAAAGTCTATACTAGGATATTTGGAAGAAAAACATGTAGTTGTCGCGACAGGTACTGGATCCGGAAAGACAGAGTGCTTTATGTTACCAATTTTAGCACACCTACATAGATCTGCAAAGAGAACTACTGGAGAAATGGCTAAGCCTGCAATTCGATGCTTAGTACTTTATCCAATGAATGCTCTAGTCGCCGATCAACTAGGTCGACTTAGAGATATGTTGGGCGATCGTAATTTAACCAAGAGAATTGATGAATTAGGATTTGGCAGGAATCCTAGAATCGGAATGTATACGGGTAGAACTCCTTTTCATGGTTGGTATGCAAAAGAAGACAAGAATGGAAACTGGAATAACAGCAGAAACCGCCAATCACTCATAGATATCCAGAGAACTTATGATTATCTTGAGAGAAAGAGACCTACAGTATGGGAAGAGATGCTGAAGAAGGGAAAGATACCTGCTAAAGGGTTCCGAATGAGGCCAGTTCCGGCAAATACTCCTGGAGCAATTGAATGGGATGGGAGTTTACCCCCTCAACAAAAATTTCAGATTAAATGGACGTCAAATAATTGGATTGATTTAGTAAAACAAACAGAATATAATGGTTTTAATCCCGGAGATAAATTCTCATTATCAGACATACAGAATTCCGAATCTAAATTTTCAAGTTTTCAACCACGACATCAACATTGGCTTATGATGGAAGATCGTTGGAATCTTTCTTGGTTCATGCAAACTAGAGCCGGACACCTTGGATTTTCCAATCCTGCATATATGACTGATCCAGATGACAGAGAACTTGTGTTAAGACCAGAAATGCATCAAGGAGGTATGCGTCAATGGATGACAAAAAAGATACAGAATCAGAAAAATTCAGGCGGCACCAAGCCTTTTCGTAATTGGTTCTCAGATGATGCAGGTCTCTCAGATGAGCCGAATGCTAACTATGCCGATGCTTTTAACGACCATATGGAATCAATGAGGAAGAGGAGCGGCCCTCCTGATGTTATGGTAACTAATTATTCTATGTTAGAATATATGCTCATGCGTCCACTCGAACATAGGTTTTGGCACGATACAAAAGAATGGCTAGATGAGCATGAAGATAATCGATTAATGATGGTTCTAGACGAGGCTCATTTGTATCAGGGTGCAATGGGCACTGAAGTTAGTATGCTTCTACAAAGACTTCGTTCAGTGCTTGATATAGATGGAGATAAAATGCAATTTATCATGACTAGTGCTAGTCTTGGAGATGACAAAGCCATAGATCAAAAGATGAAATTCATACAATTATTAACAGGTTTAGAAATAACTGATGAACAGTTAGAAATGCCTGAAGGTGTATTGGAAAAACACCATGAAGAAATTCAAAAACAAGGTATAGAAAGTAATGAATTACGTAATCTTCTTTCCAATATGATTCAATCTTCAGATGGGAAGTGGACTCCATCTGAGATTAAAGCTCTTGAATGCATGGGCCTTAATGGAATAGAACCGGAGAATTCTGATGAAGGATTCTCAGAAGACGAATGGAGGACTCATGTTATTCATGAGGTTCTGAAAGATAATGATATATTCAGAAAATTATATTCATTTCTAAACTTCCCCCGCGAGGTTGGTGTAAATGAAGACAGAGGCCCTCAATTTATTGGGAAAATATCTCAATTCCTTTGGGGTGTAGAAAATGAAGAAAGTAAGAAAGCAACAGATTCATTGTTGGAATTAATTTCTTCTGCAAGAACAGGAGGAACTCCATTACTTCCTCTTAGAGCACATTTCTTTCTCAGAGGGTTACCTCGACTTTCAGTATGTGTTTTGTGTGGTAACGTACAAGAATATGGAGGGACAAGATGCTGTGAAGATGATTGTAGTGGAAGAACTTACGAATTACTCAGCGACCGTGGTTCTGGCGAACCGTTCTTTCGAATTTGGATACCTACTCGAGAGGGCAGCCCCATAGTGAATTATCAAAATTGCATAGTAGACATTGATCCGGAAATTACATTTATCCAATCAGAAGGAAACTTCTCTCATATTGGAGAAAAAACAGTTAATCCAAATAGGATGGTAGGGCTTTCAGTTTACAGAGTCAAACCAGGGGATGACCTTCAAACCCATTGGCTTAATGCTATTTCTGGTTCCTTAGATTCCTATAGTGAAAATGAAAAGGATGATAGCTTATTTGTTTCAGTTAGTGTAGTAGATTTTGCACGTAATAGTGATGGAGATGTGGTATTCGAACCCAAATCTACAGGCGAACAATTTCATGATGAGGATCCAAGAATAATTGATTTTATGATTGATCCAGGGACAAATACTGATCATTCTGGTAGCAATTTTCCTCAAATAACAGATATGGAAACTAGAGGCGACGATGCCTTTTCAATAGCCGTGAATACGATAACCTCATCACAAGACCCAGATCCTAAATCGGTTACAGCCAATCAAGGCCGAAAGACCTTGATCTTCAGTGATGGTAGGCAGAGAGCAGCAAAGCTTGCTAAGCATTTGTCATCAGCAAGTATTCTAGACGAAACTCGTAGAATCCTCTTCTCATTATTACGTCAAGAGTGGTATGATTCAATGAAAGAAAAAAATAGAGTATTACCAAAAATTTACCCTTGGTTTTCTTTATGGTGTTCGTATCTAAGGGTAAATCCTTTTGAAAATAAAGAAGGACGTGAAGATGGTTCACAGTTTGCCTACGATCAAGTTGTAATCAATGTTAATATTTTACTAGCATACAAACAAATGTTCTCCTCTAATAGAGAAATACAAGAATTAATTGACGTCAGCCAGGATGAACTTGATAAATTCGGTCGTCTTTCATATTTCAGAAAACAATTGAAATCGAAGATGAAATTGAATAGTAATAAGCTCAAGCATGGTGAAGGAACTACTGATCAATTAAAAAGAGAGAATTGGGCGATTTCAAAATTTATCAGAATTGTAAATAATACTCATAACTTTCCTACTGAGAAAAAAACCTGCTACGAAGACCTTACCACTCATGATTCATCAGGACTGAGTCACCATTGTCCTAATGGTAATGAAATTGATAATTTAATAAAACAAATACTAGAATTGTGGCAAATGGCATCCGAGAATATAGTGGCAGAAGATGCAAGAAGAGAAGCAGTAATCAATAAAATTGTAAGCTCAAGTAGTGGTTCAATAGAAATATGCGCTCTTACTTCTCGTGAAATAATTGAGAGGCTCAATTTAGGAGAATTAAACGCAGATAATGTTTCTAAAATGTGTAAATCGGATTTTGATTTAATTCGAGAAAATCCAAGTTGGACCGGTATACTACTATATCACATATGTGAAAAATTCTTTGGTTGTGAATCGCTAGGTCTAGGGCGATTAAAAATCATTCATGAAGATATAGCTGAAGATGCACCTAGCTTACAATATGCCCTTCCTCGTCTTTTCCAAGATCAAATCGCTAACTCTTCTACTTTAACGGGAATGAAGCAGAAACAAAGACCACTTAGAGCAATTTATAAAGATGGTAAATTGACCTACAATGGAGCATCAACTCAACTCAAGAAGTGGCATCTTGGAACTGGAATGAATATGGGTGAGATAGATCCTCAGGAAGGAAGAAGTAGGATTATTAGATGGCTAAAATATATCCTTCCAGAGGGCGATAAATTCTTGAAATTAAACCCGAATATGCAGGTCAATTTAATTTCAGAAGTGATAGATTTGACTCACGGATCGGGTTTTGCATATCTTAAAGCCGAAAATGTAATTTTAGAGCCGAATAGAGATAATATTCGAAATTGCATAATATGTAAGGCAATAAGATTGAGTCCTGAAGAAGATGTTTCACGATGTACAAGGTGTAAGAGCGAAGAGGGTGTTGGCCAAAATAGAGAAAAAATACCGCTGTCTAAGGCATTTACAAAATACACTAGAGGTGAGGAAGAAAATTTAGATCGTTATATGGATCAGAGAATTTTTGTTTGGAATGAACGAGTTGAAAAATTAATACAAGCAATAAGTAAAGGCATTAAAAATACAGGATTACAAGTATTTAGAGCTGAAGAACATACTGCACAAATTTCTGAGAAGTTAAATCGCGATGATGTTTTCTCGAATACAGAATTGTTTGAACTTCAATTCCAAGATATTCCTGTACGTAAGGCTTCTGAGAGGTATAGTATAGATGAGCCACCAATTGATATTCTTTCATGTACAACTACTATGGAAGTAGGTATTGACATAGGATCATTAACTGCAGTGGCCTTGAGAACTGTGCCTCCTCATTCATCTAATTATCAACAAAGAGTAGGTAGGGCAGGACGAGGTTCATCAGAAGTGTCAGTTGCTCTAACATACATCGATAATTCGGCTTTTGCCATTGATAAATTCAATAATCCCATGTCTATTGTTAGGAATCCTTCAGTTCCTCCAAAGCTATATATTAACAATGAAAGAATATTATCGCGTCATGTAAACGCATCTTTATTCCAACTATTTTCAAAACGTAACAGATATGATCCAATTAATTTGACCTTTGAAGGCATGACAGATGGAGGTTATGACCAAGTATTGCAATTAATGGAGAGTCTGGGAACTCTTAATCAATTCATTCAAGCCGAAGATGATGCCGAATATGGATTCCCTAAGTTCAAAGAATGGTCTGAGGGGGTGATTAGTTGACTACCCCCGATGAAGCAAGTAATCTTCTCTCTATGGCACTTTCTAGACATATAGAGGATGAAAAAGAAAGAAATCGATTTATTCAATTTACAATCTCTAAATTATTAGAAAATCTTGGATCATTAGAGCCAACAATTACTGATACCGATTTGCTCGAAGAGATGATTAATAGAGGTTTTTTCCCTAGCTTTTCTTTCCCATTAGAAGTTGCTAAATTTGAAGTATTAGGGACTAAGAAAAAACCGAATGAACCTTTTGTAGAGAGACATATTTGGGCAAGCACTTCTCAAGACATGAAAGTTGCATTATCTGAATTTGCACCTGGTAGACAGATAACTATCAATAAGCAAACTTACCAAGTTGGTGGTATAGGAGTTAATTACCCAAATAATCCTGTAGATCATTTAGAAGAAAAACAATTAGGAAATTCACATTATCAGATTAACCAAGGAACAGGAAAAAAAGAAATCCTTGAGGGCGCTCAGGAATGGAAATTTTTCCACCGTTGTATTTCTCCGGAATGTGGAGTGATTTTCAAATCTACAGATCCTTCATTCAATTTAGAAGATGATGAAAATTGCCCATCTTGTTCATCAACTCCTGATGATAATAATGGTCAGGTTGTTAGCAACCGAATGATTACTCCAGAAGTATTCCGACCACTTATGGTTCCATATAGAGATGGTAGGGAACTCAAAAATAATGATAATTACATAAATGATGATTTCCTTGAAATGAGAGGGGAAGAATTTTCATTTGAAAAATCATCACACAGTAGAATTGGAAGGGCTTCTTTACCAATGCCTTTGACCGACTGGGAAGGTGAAGGATTCAAAAAGAAATGGCAAGGTGAGGAGCTATGGAAGAATCTCAGATTATTCCAAATGATTGATTCAGAAGATATTGGAGAGGCGACTCGGCTTCTAATTGTCAACGAAGGTCCTGAAAATTGGTCATCTAGTTCTGATACTTCATCCAAAGGAAACGGATTCAAAATATGTTGTAATTGTGGTCATGTTGCAATGCAATCTAATGAAGGCTCACATTTTAGACCATATGCAATAACTAGATCTGATGTACTACCTTTTGTCATAAGGGAGTTCGGGATTGAGGACAAAGATGAACTTAATGCTAAGGTCAAAGAAATAATGAATAAATCTAAGTCTAAATGTAATGGAATGCATTCTGATCATATTGTATTAGGACATGAATTTAGAACTGATATTGTGGTTCTAAGATTTCCTTTGAATGCCCCTTTGACAAATAACTGGAACACCTCCTTTTTCGATAGTGCAGTCAGGGCTATCAAGGAGGCTATGATTACTGAAGTCACCAGTGCGCTTGATTTGATGGATAGAGAGATAGGTGGAAATTATCGGAAAGTGATTCTTGCTAGAAAGGACGGGAGCAAGGAACAATTCATCGATATTTTCCTTTATGATCAAGTATCTGGTGGAGCCGGGTTAGTTAGCAGAATTCAGGAAGAAATTATCGATAATCCAAAGAACAATATTGAATATATTTTAGATCAGGTTCATAATAGATTGAAGGGGAAAAAATGTGCTAATTCGAATGAAGAAAAGGATATAATTAATCCCTGCGAACGTATTTGCACATGTCTTTTAGATTTTAGAAATAAGATGGAACATAGCAGGATGAGTCGCCCATTAGGTCTACATTTGTTAGAATTCCTTAGAGACGGCACTCCTCCTTCAGTTTCTCCAGGAGATATATCATTATTAGTTAGCCAATTAAAATCTCTTTATCTTGGTTCTGATCTTTCAATATCTCATTCTAATCAAGGAGAAATAGTGGTTAAGAAAGAGAGCCTAGTTAGAAAAATAAAACCATATTCCATCCTTAAAATAAAACCAGTTGGTATTCATTGGGATACAGTTCGTAGTAGTCAACATCTAGTCAATAATGAAGAAATTCATGTCCCTTATGAGTTATTGAGAGATGCTCCACATATGCTAATGCAAATCGCCTTCCCTGTAGATTCAGGAATAAATCCTGATAATCCAGAAGATCTCTTCAGTGATTTTTGATGACTTATTTACGCGTAAATGATATTGCGAAAATATTAGGTTGTCCCAATGGCGTTACAAAATATTTTCGAGAATCTAAAAATAATGTGGAGTATAGTCTCAATGGCTCTATTTATGGCGACACAGATGCCCAAGCCACTGGTACCAAAGCTCATGAACTTGTGCAATATGTATTAGAAAGTAATGAAAGGGAGGAAAAATATGAAAAAATTTCTAATGCATTGGACCCTATCGAAATAGGTATGGAATTACCAGAAATCATTGAAGAAATTATTGGAAATGAACTTTTACTTGGAAGGGTACATGATAAAGCTTTAGTCAAATTCCGGAATGAGGCTTCAGATCTGTTAAGATGTTCAAATCAATTGTTGGATTATTTAGAAAAGATACCTGGTACGAAGGGGAAATGGAGAATAAATATTGAAGATTCTATTCATGAAAAAGTTGATTTAATTCCAGGATCTTATCATAAGACTATTTTTGAAAACATAATATTTATCCATGGGAATATTGATCTAATTTTTAAATATGAAGATATGCTTGTTGTTGCTGAGATGAAAACTGGCAGCCATCAAGGCTGGAAAGAAGATACCTGGGATTTACAAACACAGATTTACATCGATGCGTGTGAGCATAAATATCCTAATAAAAAGGTGAGAGGATTTGCCATTCACAAGAGCCTTGATGGTGGATTTAAGCACATTAATAGAAATCCAAAATGGGCTGATTATTTTGTAGACAAAAAGGATACAATACCAGGAGAACATTGCTTTTCTTGCAATATCAAAGCAAAATGTCCTAATGCTCTAATTTATCCACCTCATCCTAGGTAATTATTTAATCTTGTGAAATGGTTATTACAAATTAAATCAAGTAGATTTTCATTCGAAAAAATCCGAAATCTCATCTAGAGATTTCCGCCCCAGATTCGGAACCTTAGCACCCTCATCCGGATACCCCACCGGCATTACCAACATCGCATGTTCGTGCTCTGGCCGATTGAGAATATCTCGAAGGAATCCCATCGGAGAGGGCGTGTGAGTAAGCGTTGTCAATCCCATATTGTGAATTGCAGCGATAAACAGCCCTGCAGCAATTCCGCATGATTCCTGAGCATAGTAAGTCGGTCCCCATTCGCCACTGTCTCTTTGCCGCTTGCTCTGCCTGAAAACAACAACAATCCAAGGAGCATCACTCAGATGTTCTTTGACGTGATCTGTCCCCAATGGTCGCAGAACCTCAGCCCAAGCTTCTGGCATTCTCTCAGAGTATGTCTTGCGCTCCTCAGCCTCGGCTGCCTCGCGGATTTGTGCCTTAACTTCTGGATTAGAAATTGCAACGAATGTCCAAGGTTGTA
>Ga0315327_10001051_pt1 | contig 14164 bp, 11 predicted proteins | sample M110032315metaG_FD_203460 | JGI IMG/M metagenome (GOLD analysis project Ga0315327, IMG submission 203460) | Ammonia-oxidizing marine archaeal communities from Monterey Bay, California, United States - M1 100m 32315 | ecosystem: Environmental > Aquatic > Marine > Coastal | place: USA: California... | reverse complement strand
CGGCGTCCCAGGTGTTCTCGAGCAGCAACAGGCGGGCGATGGCCAACAGGAGGAACGCCTCGGTACCCGGCCAGGGCGAGAGCCAATAGTCGGCCTTGGCTGCCGTGTTGGACAGGCGAGGATCCACGCAGACCACCGTGGCGCCGTTCTGCTGACCCTCGATAATCCGCTGGGCGTGCGGGTTGAAGTAGTGGCCGGCCTCGAGGTGCGACGAGATGAGGAAGATGACCTTGGCGTTGGCGAAGTCGGCCGACGGGCGGTCAAAGCCCATCCACGAGGCGTAGCCGACTCGAGCGCCGCTGGAACAGATGTTGGTGTGGCTGTTGTGCCCGTCGATCCCCCAGCTGTGGAGCACCCGCTCCATGTAGCTGTCGTCGCCCATTCGACCTACGTGGTACATCACCTCGTGGTGACGGTCCTCGCGAAAAGCGGTGCTGATCCGATCGCCGATCTCGGCGAGTGCCTGTTCCCAGGTGATCTGCTCCCAGAGGCCCTCACCTCGGTCACCCACCCGTTTCATCGGATGCAGGATCCGCTCCGGGTCATCAACCTGGTTGATGGTGGCCGGGCCCTTGGCGCAGTTGCGTCCTCGGCTGGCCGGATGCACTGGGTTGCCCTCGAACTTGGTGATCTTCCCGGTGTCCTTGTCGACCCAGGCGAGCAGGCCGCAGTTGGCCTCGCAGTTGAAGCAGGTGGTGGGCACCAGACGGTGGGAACGCCGCACCCTGGTGGGCCAGGCGGCGGGGTCGAGGGACTCGACATGGTCCCAGGACTCCTCGGGCGGGTAGGCCGACAGGGTCTCGGTCATCGATGCTCCAGGGGTCCGGTGGATGGCGGCTACGAGAGGGGGACGGACTGGCCGGCCCGGACGTAGGCGTCCTCGTAGGCGAACAGGCCGTACAAGGCGGCCAGGGGGACGATGGGTTGGACGGGGCCGGTCCAGTCGAACACGATCTCGCCGAACACGACGTCCAGACTCAGGAACAGCAGCGAGAAGACCGTGCAGAACAGCCATTCACGCCACCGCTTCCGCTGGGCACCGTGGCGGAGATCGGCAATAGCCATGGTGACGTGGCGACTATGGCCGCCCCGGACCTCTAGGCCCACGAGGGTGGCGTTGGCCACCAGACCGGCCAGGAACACCCACTTCACCGAACCATACGACGGCACGTCGAGGAACTGGTCGAGCAGCGACCACGACGCGCCACCGGCCATCACCGCCTGAGCCAGCAGCACTGGCAGAAGCAGCGGCTCCTGCCAGAGGTCACGACCCTCGCATTGGCCAAACAGGAACGCCGTGTACCCCGCGGTACCTAGCGCCAACAGCACCGTCGGAACCACGAGCACCGGCAGCGCACCACCAACATCGGCCAGCCCGACTACCCACCACATAGCCAGGCAGGTCGCAAAGGCTCCCAGCACCCAGGCCCCCTTAACCAGCCACGAGGACGAGTTGCCTCTCGTCAGTAGGAACCAGAACCGCTTCGGCTGCTTGAGATCGCCCACCAGCAGCACGCCGGTGGCTACCAGGAACACGCCAGCCACCAACGGGGGGACGATCCCGACCACCGATTGCTCGTCGCCGTGACCCATCAGTACCAGCAGCGAGGCCATGAGCATCACCCCGGCCGCGATGGCCTTGGTGACCAGGTAGCCCGACACCATCGAGCCCCAGACCGGTGGATGCTGGGTGGTGTAGGTAGTCCGGGCCATGGCCTCGCCGTCGCCCCTCGTGGGCGCGGCGCTCAGGGCCACCGGCGTGGGCGTGGAGTGACCGGAGGTGGTGTCGGCCCAGATCATCCCGTCATCGGCGATGGCCGAGGCCAACGGATCCAACGAGGAGGCGGTGGCCCCCTTGTAGACCACCTTGGGTCGGGTGTTCTGCTCCGGCGACCGGACCAGGCCGCCGTCGGCATGCAGCCGACTAATCTCGCTATCCGGATCGTCGAGGTCGCCGACGCGGATGGCCTGGGTGGGGCACACCACCACGCACGACGGTTCGAGGCCGTCGTCGATGCGGTGATTGCAGAAGTTGCACTTGTGTGCCGTCTTCGTCTCGGGGTTGAGGTAGATGGCGTCGTAGGGGCAGGCATTCATACACGCCTTGCAACCGATGCAGTCATCGTCCTGGAAATCGACCACGCCGTTGTCGGCGCGGTACAAAGCCGAGGTCGGGCAGATGGTCATACATGGAGCGTCCTCGCAGTGGTTGCACCGCATGACCGAGAACAGGCGGTTGGTCTCGGGGTGAGTACCCGTCTCGACGTACTTGAGCCAGGTGCGGTTGACGCCCAACGGCACGTCGTGCTCGCTCTTGCATGCAACGGTGCAGGCATGACAGCCAATGCAACTGCCGGAGTCCAGGACGAATCCAAGGCGGGTCATGGGCTGTTCGTCCTCAGGTGATCTCGTGCGCGGGGTGACGGGCCGGATCAGGTGACGACCGGGGCCATCTGTTGGATGCCGGCGCACAGCAAGTCGACCAACCTATGAAAGCTGTCGTCGAGGTCAACCGGATGGGGATGCCCGTCGCCCGACTCGAGGTGGGCGAAACCGTGGAAGGCACTGCGCATGGACCGGGCGGCATGCACCCGATCGTCGTCGGATAGGCCGTAGGCGGTCAACGCCTGGCCCAGCACGGCCACCACGCGTTCGACGGCAGCCTCTAGTTCACCGTCGCCGGCACAGGCGAACCGGTCGGTGGCCGCGTAGAGGCCCGGGTGGTCCTGCACCATGGCCCGCCAGGCACGGCCCATGGCCCGCACCGCGTCATCGCCGGCCAGGCCCACGGCCGCCTCGGACAGGCGTTCGGCCAGGATCTCCCGACCCCTCAAGCCCAGGGCTCGGATCAGCCCGTCGTAACTGTCGACGTGGCGATACAGGGCGGGCTGTCGGACCCCGAGGCGCTCGGCCACCCGGGTGAGGGTGACGGCATCCAGTCCCGCGGTATCGGCCAGAGCTGCCGCCGAGGACACAACCTGATCGGTGTCCAGGGTGCGGCGGCTCATTGCCAGATCCTAGTGTTAGAGACTCTCACGTTCCAGTTAGGGATCACTTCCTCACCAAACCACCAGGCCCGCTCCAAGCGTCACCATCACGGCACCCCACATGGCCCGGGGACCGAGGGACTCCCGGGCGATGAGAACCCCGAGAACGACTGATACCTGCCGGAGCCCCGACACCTGACCAGCCTGAGCCTGCTGAAAGGCCAGGAGCACCAGCCCGTAGGCCCCACCCTGTCCGAGGCCCACCACCACCGACTCGCCGAGCACCGGGCGGAGTCTGGCCATTGCCGGTCGGCGCACGGCCAGGACGCCCAGCGAGCTCAGGACCATGACCACCGACATGTAGCCCATGGCCCCTGTGAGGTCGACCGAGCGGGCGTCGATCAACGAGTAGGCCACCGTGCACAGCCCGGTCACAGCGGCCAGCGCCACGGCCCGCCTCTCCTGACGTTGCGTCCCCACCCCGGCCAGAGAGAGCAGTCCAATAACCAGAACGACCAGCCCGGCCACCGTGGCCACCGAGGGGGTCTCGTCCAGCAGTAGCCATCCTCCGAGGCCGACCAGCAATGGCGCCGTGCCTCGCGCAATCGGATAGGCCACGCCGAGGCTCCCGACCCGGTACGCCGATCCCAACAGGCCCATGTACAGGCCCTGGGAAACCGACGAGGCAAGCACCCAGCCCAAAACCTCGCCCGGGGGATCGACCACCGCGGCCGGAACCAGCACGATGCCCACGAACAGGTAAGCCAACGTGATGACGACCTCGGGGTCGCTGCCCCGGTGGAGGCGGGTGTTCCATCCGGCGTGCAGGACCGTGGAAGCCAGCACCAACAGGACTGCCGACAGGGGCACGGTCGGTTCTCCGGTCCCGCCGACTCAGGAGTCAGCGCGCTGACGGGCCCGGACCTGAAGTCCGGCGATAACGGCCACGTCCACGATGTCGGCCGCCGAACAACCCCTTGACAGGTCGTGTAGCACGCCGTTCAGACCTTGAAGCAACGGTCCATAGGCCCGGGCGCCACCCAGGCGCTCGGTCACCTTGTAGGCGATGTTGCCGCTGTCCAGGTCGGGAAACACAAGCACGTCGGCTGCACCGCCGACAGGTGATCCCGGCGCCTTGGTGGCAGCCACGGCGGGCACCATCGCCGCATCGAACTGCAGCTCCCCGTCCACCACCAGGTCTGGACGGGCCTCGATCAGTCGCCGGGTGGCTTCACGCACCTTGTCCACCCGCGGGTGCTCGGCACTGCCCCGGGTGGAGAACGAGAGCATGGCAACCAGCGGTGCTACGGACTCCGTACCCGCCAGAGCTGCCCAGGTGTCGGCCGTCGAGGCCGCTATGGCAGCTAACTGCACCTCATTGGGGTCAGGGACCACACCGCAGTCGCCGTAGGCCACCATCCGCCCGTCGGCCAACACCATCAGAAAGCAACTGGATACAAGGTCGACGCCCGGAGCCACTCCCAGAACCTTCAGGCCAGCCCTCAGGACATCGGCCGTGGGTCGCGACGCCCCGGCCACCGCGGCGTCGGCTGCCCCGGATCGGACTAGGACGGTGGCTGCCACTACCGGGTCGGCCACGTCCAAGCCGGCGGCTTCGGCACGGGCGATGGCCTCAGCCTGGTGCTTATCGCCCCGATCCACGATGGGATGGACGGGCTGGACGAGGCCCTCGTCGACTAACTGGATAGCGGCGAAGTCGGCCCGCGGATCACCTAGGTCGGCCAGCACCACTCGGGCTGGATCGGCGGCGGCCCTCTGATACCAGTCGGCAACGATCGCCGGGATCCGGTCGCCTATGGCGCTGGTCATGTGGATCGCCCCACCGGTGAGATCAACCCTTGCCTCGCCACGGGATCAGGCGACGTTCCAAGAACCGCATGATGAGGTCCATGGCCACGCCAATAACCCCGATAGTGATGATCGACACGACCACGATGTCCATTCGGAAAAACTTGGAAGCGGCAAAGATCATGGCACCCAAGCCGGTAGTGGTACCGGTGAGCTCAGCGGCCACCAGGGTTCCCCAGCACACGCCGAGGGCAACACGCATGCCGGTGAAGATGTCGGGAAGGGCGTTGGGCAGGATCACGTAGCGCAGGATCTGCCAGCGGTTGGCGCCCAACGAGTAGGCAGCGTGGACCTTCGAGCCCCGCACTCCGAGGACGCCGGCCCGGGCCGCGATGACCATGATCCACACCGCAGCGAAGAACAAAAGGTTGACCTTCGAGCCCTCGCCGATGCCGAACCACACGATGAACAGTGGCAGCAGGGCTAGCGGTGGTACGGGACGGAGCAGCTCGACGATGGGGTCGAAGATGCCCCGCAGTCGGTTGGACAGGCCCATGGCGAAGCCGACGGGCACGCCCACCACGACGCCGTAGACGAGACCCTTGAGTACCCGCCACAGGCTGGCCCACGTGTGGTCCCACAGGTCGACCCGGCGATAGCCATTGTTGGCTAGGTCGAAGAAGGCGTCCCACGTCTGGCGCATGGACGGAAAGGTCCGGTCGTTGATGATCGGATCGGGACCGCGCTTGATCCACCACCAGATGAGAGCCACGAACAGCAGGGAGAAGACACTCCAGCCCGGCGAGCCCTTGACCTCCGAGGCATCCCCGAAGGTGACCGTCTTGCGGGCACCGGCCCCCTTACGGCTTGCGCCGTAACGACCAGTGAGTCGAGCGAGAGCGTTCATGCCATGCCTCCCTCGTGGCCCATGATCTGTTCCTCCATCTCCCAGATGAGAGACAACAGTTCCTCCCGCTTCTCGATGAACTCAGGCGAGGCCTTCATCTCACGAGGATCGACGTGCAGGCCATTGGCAGCGAATGGCAGCTCGTACTCCCGCTCGATGCGACCCGGCCGGGGCGCCATGACGAACAGCCGGTCGCCTAGGTAGAGGGCCTCCTCCACGCTGTGGGTGACCAGCACGATGGTCTTGCCCGTCTCCTGCCAGAGCTTCAGGATCAGGCTCTGCATCTTCTCCCGGGTCAGAGCGTCAAGCGCACCCAACGGCTCGTCCATGAGGATGACCTCGGGATCGTTGGCTAGGCAGCGAGCCAGGGCCACGCGCTGTTGCATGCCCCCCGACAGTTCATAGACCGCCTTGTCGCCGAAGCCCTGTAGACCGACGGTGGACAGCAGGTCCTCGACCAGTTCGTTGGTCTCGGACCGCTTCTTCCGGTTCATGCGGGGACCGAAGGCAACGTTCTGGGCCACGTTCTGCCACTCGAACAGGGCACCCTGCTGGAAGACCATGCCCCGCTCCTGACCGGGGCCGGCTATGGGATCGCCGCCCAAGGTCACCAAGCCCGAGGTGGGGGCCAGGAACCCGGCGATGATGTTGAGCAGTGTCGTCTTGCCACACCCCGACGGTCCTAGGAGCGTCAGCAGCCGCCCTGCCTCGAGGTCGAACGAAACGTCGTGCAGGGCCTCGACCGAGCCGCCCTTCGGCAACTCGTAAACCATGCCCAGTCCCTCGACCGAAAGATCCTTCACGATTCGATTCCCCCTCGGCCCTCGGCCGCTACCCCGGTTGGTCTAGTCGTTGGCGTCCAGCCACTCATCGACCCGACCGGCCACACGGTCTACCCGGGCCACCAGATCGTCGATAACCACCCGGTCAGCAATTAGCGGCGGCGAAATGGTCAGGCCGGTGTAGCCCCGGTCGTCGGGACGCACCGTCATCCTCTCCTCGCGGACGAGGGACCCCAGCACGCCGCCCCGGAGGCCAGCCTCCTGGGTCGGACTGAGGTCCTGGTCGTCGACCGAGTCAGCACACAGGTCCACGGCGTAGAAGTAGCCGGTGCCCCGGACCTCACGGACCGAACGGTGGGCGTCACCCATAGCCCGCAGTTGGTCCGAGAAATAGCCCTCGTTGTCCAAGACATGCTGCATGACGCCCTCGTCGCGCATGGCCGACATGTTGGCCACGGCCACCGCGGTGGCCACCGGGTGCCCACCGAACGTCGACCCGTGCACGTAGGACCCCATGGACGAATTGAACAGCTCCTCGACTAACGGGCCGCGGATGACCACACCACCTAGCGGCTGGTAGGCCGAGGTCACGCCCTTGGCGAAGGTAATCATGTCCGGCACCACGCCCATGCGTTCGCTGGCGAACCAGTGCCCGAACCGGCCGAATGAACAGATGACCTCGTCGGCCACCAACAACACGCCGTACCGGTCGCAGATGCTGCGTAGTTCCTGCCAGTAACCGATCGGCGGAACGAGGGCCCCGCCCCCGTTTTGGATCGGCTCGGCGATGAGCATGGACACCGTCTCGGGCCCCTCGGCCAGGATCATGTTCTCGATTGCCTGCACGCATGACATTTCGGCGACCGGGGTACCGGCCGGCGACGTGCACTGGCGGGTGTTGGGGCCGTGGCGGGTGCCGTCCCACAGGATGGGCAGATACGGGTCTCGGAACCTGGGAATGCCTGTGACAGAGAGCGCCCCGAGGGTGGTGCCGTGGTATGCCCAGTTGCGGGAGATCACCTTGTACCGGGCCTCGTCGCCCCGGGCCAGGTGGTAGTTGCGGGCGAACTTGATGGCTGACTCGACGGCCTCCGAACCCGAGCTAACGAAGAAGGTCTCGCTCAGATCTCCCGGTGCGAAGCCGGCGATCATCTCGGCAGCCTCGATGGCCGGCGGGTGAGCGAAGCCCCAGTTGGTGGAGAAGGCCAACGTATCCATCTGCTTAGCCGCGGCGGCCGACAGGTCGGAGCGACCGTGACCGATGTTCACGCAGAACAGCCCAGCGAGACCGTCAAGGTATTCGTTGCCCTCGGTGTCGTAGAGGTAGCAGCCCTCACCCCTCTCGATGATGGGGAGGAGGTCGTTCTGCCACGCGGCATTCGAGGTGAAGTGTGGAACGAGGTGCTTCTGGGCGAGTTCCCGTTGGGTGTTCATGAATTCTCCCGTGGGGTTCGGGTCGTACACTGCGCGGACCCAGCGCCGGTGACCGGCATCACTGGTGTTAGAGCCTGTAACCTAATCGCTAAGTTGTCTAACGGCAAGGGGTAGTGCCCCTGCCTGACCGAGGCCTAACCGGCCTCCCCGAACCTCCAGAGTCTGATCCATGGCCAAGCAGATCCCCGAACGGGCCCAGGTTGTCATCATCGGTGGCGGCATCGTGGGCGCCAGCATCGCCTACCACCTCACCGAGCTGGGCTGGAACGATGTGGTCCTGCTGGAACGCAACACACTGACCAGTGGCACCACCTGGCACGCTGCCGGTCTGGTGGGCTGCCTGCGGGCTACCCACAACATGACCCGGCTGGCCTCCTACTCTGCCGAGCTTTACGAGTCGCTGGAACGCGACATGGGCCATGCCACCGGATTCAAGAAGGTCGGTTCGCTCAGCGTGGCCGACAACCCCGAACGCATGGAGGAATTGGTGCGTGGGGCCGGCATGGCGAACGCCTTCGATGTCGACGTGGAGATCATCAACGCCGACCAGCTCTGCGCCCGCTACCCCCTGTTGAACCCCGACGGCATCGTGGGTGGTGTTTGGCTACCCGGTGACGGTCAGGCCTCCCCTGTCGACACCACCATGGCCATGGCCAACGTGGCCAAGGAACGGGGCGCCCGGATCTTCGAGGGCGTATCTGTTGATCGGATCCGAACCGCCGACGGCTGGGCCATTGGCGTGGACACCGATCAGGGTCCCATCGACGCAGAACACGTGGTCACCGCAGCAGGCATGTGGTCCCACCAACTAGGTCGCGACGTTGGAGTCAATATCCCGCTCCACGCCTGTGAGCACTTCTACCTGGTTACCGAACCCATTCCCGACCTGCCATCGGGCCTGCCAGTACTACGCGACACCGACAACTGCATCTACGTCAAGGAAGAGGCAGGACGCCTAATGGTCGGCGCCTTCGAACCGGTGGCCAAGCCATTCGGAATGGATGGCATCCCCACCGACAAGCCGTTCATGCAACTCGATGAGGACTGGGACCACCTGGCCCCCGTCTACGAGGCGGCCTGCGAACGCCTCCCGGTACTCAACGACATGGGTATCCGCCTGTTCTTCAACGGTCCGGAGTCGTTCACCCCCGACGACCGCTACCTCCTCGGCGAGACCCCGGAACTACGGAACCACTGGGTAGCCACCGGGTTCAACTCCATCGGGATGCAGTCGGCTGGCGGGGCCGGGAAAGTACTGGCCGAGTGGATGGTCCACGGACGGCCCCCGATGGACCTGTGGGACGTTGACGTCCGCCGCATGCAGTCCTTCCAGACCAACCGCCGCTACCTCCGCGACCGTTCGGTCGAGGCCCTCGGCCTCCTGTACGCCATGCACTGGCCGTTCCGCCAGGTCGAGACGGCCCGTGGGGTACGGCGCTCACCATTTCACGATCGCCTGTGTGCCCTCGGGGCCTGCCACGGCGAGAATGGTGGTTGGGAACGACCCAATTGGTACGCCCCTGAGGGCATTCAACCTACGTACAGGTACACGTACGGCCGTCAGAACTGGTTCGAGTACTCAGCGGCCGAGCACCGAGCGTGCCGGGAGGGCGCGGCACTGTTCGACCAGACCTCGCTAGCGAAGTTGCTCGTCCAGGGCCCGGACGCCTGCATCGTGCTGAATCGGATCTCGTCGGCCGATGTGGACGTCGAGCCGGGCACGTCGGTGTACACCACGTGGCTGAACGACCGGGGTGGCATTGAGGCCGACCTGACGGTCAACCGCCTCGATGAGGACCGATTCCTGGTGGTCACCGCCTATTCGACCCAGGTCAAGGACGCGGACTGGATCGCCCGCCACACCCCTGACGGAGCCCGCATGACGGTCACCGACGTGACATCTGGATGGGCGGTTCTGGGCGTGTTCGGACCCGAGGCCCGCAACATCGTGGCGCCACTGACAGATGCCGACCTGTCCAACGAGGCATTCCCGTTCGGCACGCTCCAGGAGATCGACATCGGCTATGCCCGGTCGATCGCCGTACGACGCACCTACATGGGCGAACTGGGTTGGGAGTTGTACGTCCCCACCGAGTTCGCCCTCGGAACCTTTGACACCCTCTGGGAGTCCGGTGGACCGCGGGGCCTGAGCCTGGCCGGCTACCACGCAATGAACTCGCTGCGAATGGAAAAGGCGTACCGCCACTGGGGCGATGACATCGCCGAGGAGGACACACCACTACACGCTGGCCTCTCGTGGGGTGTGGCCTTCGACAAGCCGGGTGGCTTCATCGGCCACGATGCTCTAGTGGCCCAGCGTGAGAACGGGGTGGACCGTCGGCTGGTGCAGTTCCGCCTCGATGATCCAGAGCCGATGCTCTACCACGATGAGCCCGTGTACCGCGACGGCGTCTTGGTGTCCCGCATCACATCGGGCATGTACGGCCACACTGTGGGCGGGGCCCTAGGTATGGGCTATGTGGGCTGTGAGCCTGGCACTCCCCGTGCTCAGGTCATCGAGGGCAAATTTGAGGTCGATGTCAACGGCACCAGGGTGCCGGCCACGGCCTCGTTCCGACCGTTCTACGACCCCGACAGCCTCCAAGTCCGCCTGTAGCAGCGTCGCTGGCATAGTCACCCGTTCATTGGACCGGTGACAAGGATCAGTCCTCTGGCGACTCGTCCAAGGACTTGTCCAGCGGCGTGTCGATCAGGGTCTCCAGCGCGGCAACTAGCGCCCGACGATCATCCGACGAGAGGTCCCCGTACTGGGCTCGCTCCAGCTCATGTTGAGCCTCGTAGGCCTCACGGACCTCGGCCGCCCCGGACCAGGTGATCGAAACAGTCACCACTCGCCGATCATCGTTGTCGCGGGACCGCTCTACCCGACCGTCCCGCTCAAGGGTGTTCACAACGCTGGACACCGAGGCCCGTGAGAGGCCAGCCAAGATGGCGATCCGGTGGGCCGGCAGCGGGCCACTGGTCCAGAGGGTGAACAGGATCCGGAAGCCGGCGGTGCTTAGCCCACGGCGGCGGTGGGCCTCGGACTCGACGTGGCGAGCGAACCGGTTCGCGGCCCGGGTCAGCACAAAGGAGAGCCGGAACAGGTCCACGTCAACGTCAGGCAACGCCTTGGTCACCTGATCGGTAGCGCGTTCGAGGAAAGGGTCGCTCCTGGATCCACCGGTCATCCTGGGCCCTCCACCAACTTGGTGGTCACGAACCGGCAGCCGCCAGCCCGGCCTCGTCACCCAGGTAGGCAGCGATCACCGCTGGGTCTCGCTGCACGTCGGTCGGAGCGCCCTCGGCGATCTTTTGTCCGAAGTCCAACACCAGCACCCGGTCAGCGATATCCATGACCAGGCCCATATCATGCTCTACCAGGACGATCGAGATGCCGAGTTCCTCCCGGATGTCGAGGATGAACCGAGCCATTTCCTCGGTCTCCTCCAGGTTCATACCGGCCACTGGTTCGTCTAGCAGGAGTAGTTCCGGCTCCATGGCCAGGGCCCGACCCAGTTCCACGCGTTTTTGGAAGCCGTAGGGCAGCAGCGCCACCGGATGCTTTCGCCACTGTTCGATCTCCAGGAAGTCGATGATGTCCTCCACGACCCGCCGGTGCTCCATCTCCTCGCGCTTGGCTGGCCCGAACCACAGGGCACCGGCCAACCAGGACCGTTTCATGCGAATGTGGCGACCCAGAAGCAGGTTCTCCAGCACTGTCATATGCGCAAAGAGTTCGATGTTCTGGAACGTGCGAGCGATTCCCCGTTCGGCAACCCGGTCTGGACGGCTGCCCATGATGGACTCGCCCTTCCACCGGATGTCGCCCTCTTGCGGGTGGTACACCTGGCTGATGCTGTTGAAGATCGAGGTCTTGCCGGCCCCGTTGGGACCGATGATGGCGAACAACTCTCCGGTCCCTACCTGAAAGGACACGTCGTTGATGGCCTTGACGCCCTTGAACGACAGACTGATGCCGTCAACCTCAAGCAGTAGCTCGTTCTGCTGGGAACCGTTCATGACAGCCACCGTTTCCGCCGCTTGTAGTGCTTCACCTCGCGGAACGACTTTCGGTCGCCCCCATCGCCGTGGAGGCCAAGGTAGAACTCCTGGACGTCCTCGTCCTTGAGGAGCTTGGCAGCCTCGCCGTCCATGACGATCTTGCCGGTCTCCATGATGTAGCCGTAGTCGGCGATGGACAGAGCCATGTTGGCGTTCTGTTCGATGAGCAGGACGCTGGTCCCTGACCGGTTGATCTCGACGATGGTGTCGCGGATTTGGGCCACCAGTTTGGGGGCCAGGCCTAGGGAAGGCTCGTCCAGGATCAGTAGCTTCGGGTTCGACATCAGCGCTCGCCCAATAGCGAGCATCTGCTGCTCACCGCCTGACAAATAGCCCGCCGTAGCGGTCCGTCGGTCGGCCAACACTGGGAACATCGTCATGACCCGATCGTGGGCTTCGGAGATCGAGGCCCGGTCGTTGTTGGTAATCCCACCTGTGACCAGGTTCTCGTCAACGGTGAGCTCGGCGAATACCCGGCGGCCCTCCATCACCTGGGTGATACCCGACCGCACAATTTGTGACGGTTCTAGGTTGTCGATGCGCTCACCAGCAAGGGTGACGGTCCCCTTGGTGATCTTGCCCTCGTGAACGTCCAACAGCCCGGTTATGGCACGTGTTGTCGTTGTCTTGCCGGCACCGTTGGCCCCCAACAGGGCCACAATCTGCCCATCTGGCACCTCAACGGACAGGCCGCGCAGGACGAGGATGACCTCGTTGTAGACCACTTCCAGGTTGGCTACTTCAAGCATCAACGACCCCAAATGATCGATTAGCCCCGGTGCGACGGGCGGAGGGGGCGACCGGCAAGCCGGCCGCCCCCACGCTCCATCAATTCCTGTCCTTCGTCAGATGATCAGCCAGCAGAGAAGCAGGCACCCTCGTAGACGTGATCACGGGCCTGGTCCGACATGATCGGGCCGCCAGCCAGCAATACCGCACCTGTGCTTCCGCCACTAGCAACCGTGGCCTCAGCGTCGAACAGGTCGGCCTGGATATCGAAGATGTACGACTCCCTCACGATGTAGTCGTTCACCTCGCCGCCGTAACCCTGGTTGGGAGCAAGGCCCTGATAGTCCACAACCGTCTCGTTAGCCGCCGCAATCACACCGGCACGGGTCATGTCCTTGTTCTTGGCTGCCGTCTCAAGGATCTGGTGCGCGGCCATGGCCTCGGTCCAGCCCACCGCGTAGTAATCCGAGAGAGGCTTGTCCGGAATCCGGGCCTGGAGCTCCGCCACCATGTTCTTCATGCCAGGCGAATCATCTGAGTTCCACGCCAGCACATAGCTCGAGTAGTAGTAGACCGCGTCAAGCGCCGGTGCCAGCGGTGTGGCCAGGAACTGGTAGTTGTAGGTCGGCGAGTTACCCCCCCAGACCGGCATAAAGCCCTGAGCGGCGGCACCACCGAAGATCTCGGCAAACGACGATGGCGCCGTGGTCGCCCATACCAGGTTGGCACCTGACTCGATCAGGCTGGCAATTACCGGCGTCTGATCGGCACCGGGAACGACTGCTGCCTCTCCGTCATAGACGAGTTCAATGCCCAGGTACTCGGCGGCCATCTTGGCACCGGTCGCGCCGTCCTGCCCGTACTCACCCGGCCAGGAGATGACGGCGAGTTTGACGTCGCCCTCGACAACGTTGCTGGCCAGCCAGTCCACACCGTTCATCGACTCGTAGCAGTAGTTCGTGTACGACTCGAAGACGTTCTTGCCGAACGCCGGATCAGGCCAACCCGAATACCACGACAACGGGATGGCTCCCAGACCGTCCGCAACCAGATCCTCGGCGATCGCTGCCGTGTGCGGCGAGCCGGTCGACTGGCTGAGGAATACGACACCGGAGTCCTTGTCCTTCATCGCTTCGTAGCGTTCGAGGTGGGTCGGCACGTCGTAGCCGTTGTCCAATACGACGAACTCGACCTGTTTGCCGTCGATGCCGCCGTGGTCGTTGACCATGTCCCAGTACGAGGTCTGGGCATCAATGATCTGGATGACCAGGGGGGCGTAGACGCCGCTGAGGTCGGCAATAGCGCCGATCCGGATGGTGTCATCTGTGACCCCATAGTCGTAGAGCGTTTCAGCAGCGACGGGGGCCTCGGGGCAGACGCCCTGGTCGGCTGAAGCCCATCCAGTCCAACGGGCACAGTTGTCGGCCAGCCACAAGGCTGCCGCATCCTCA
>Ga0315327_10001045_pt1 | contig 14206 bp, 18 predicted proteins | sample M110032315metaG_FD_203460 | JGI IMG/M metagenome (GOLD analysis project Ga0315327, IMG submission 203460) | Ammonia-oxidizing marine archaeal communities from Monterey Bay, California, United States - M1 100m 32315 | ecosystem: Environmental > Aquatic > Marine > Coastal | place: USA: California... | reverse complement strand
TCTCGTCCTGTATCCGAAACAGCTGCGGATTGACGCCGTATTTTTGTTCCAGCTGTAATATCACCCGGATCGTTTTCTAACAAAACCTTCGCAGCCTCTACTACAGACATGCCTTCTTTAACTCCGGCTCTTTCAGCGAGAATATTTATCCTCGATATGGTTCCTGTCTCATAAAGATCAATCCCGTTTCCAAGTTCTGCAGACATTCCCGCTGCTGCAGCAGCAGGAATACCTATCGCCTCTAAATACCATAGTCCTGCAATTCCCGCCCCATCTTTACCTATGCAACCATCATGGGCAATAACTGCCCTAGGGCGATGCGGGGCCATAAGTCGCGCCGGCAGAACTCCTAAATACGAAGAAGGAACCACCACGTCCTTATTCGAATTTCGCCCATCGACATATCGTGCTGAATCCATGGCCACAATCCTTCCCCTTGGACTGTCAAATACAACATCGTGGGGATGATCTGATTCTTCATTTAATAAAGGGGCTTCTTCAACCATGTTTTTATCTCACTTATAATATTTAAAATTTTCTTCTAGATAGGGTTCCCTATCTGAGTTTCTTATTTGAAAACAACATGATATTTTCCAAAATACGGTCGTGTAGTTGAGTCATCCATTTCTGGAGGATTATCAGGGTCGGGACTGCATCCGTTGAGAAATAATGTCTGAACAGCGACCGGAACTAGACCAAATAAGTGATCTTCTTCCGTAGAGTCAGTATCGAATACAAGCCCGGCTGCTAGGTCTTGACCTATGCAGGCGTGCATGCCTTGCCCGAAACTCAATCCCCAAGGCTGAACTCCTTGAGGAAGTTCTCGTTTCGGGTTGAAATCTTCTGCGTCATTGCCGAAAGAGGTTTTGTCTCTATTGACAGTCTCTAAGTCAATAATGACTTTGTCACCTTTTGAAATTTTTATACCGGATGTAAGTTCCGCATCCTCGTTTGCCCAACGCGCTGAAGTCGGTGATGAGGGTTGTAGACGGATTGTTTCATGAGTTGCTTTTTGGAGAAAAACCTTATCGCTGTATGCCTTTTCCTTATCTTCAGGATGTTTCTCTAGCCATTTGAAAATATTATGGATGACTCGGGTTAAAGCAGTTGCGGAAGTATGCGCTCCAGCCAACAAGTAAAACGCTATTTCACGACGAAGAGATTCTCTATTCATCGGAACTTTATCTTGATTACGTAGAAGAACTAGAAGAACGTCACGTGGCAGTTCTCGTTCTTCTATCTCACCTTTCTCAAATCTTTCTAACATTTTTTCTCGAAGGATTATTCCTGGTTCAAGAAATTCTCTGTCGAAAGCTTCAAGTTTTTCTTGAACTTCCTGACGTTTAGCGTCAACATCTCCTGTATGGAAAGCCAGCGTAGCTCCCTCTATGAAAGTCGTAAGATAATCGTAAAGCCTACTCGTCTCTTCATATGTCCCTAAAGGACGATCAACACCCGCTGTTAGTGCAGCTAAATTCATCATTAATTGATGCCCAAAGTCAACTAGTTCTGCTCCGCCTTTTTCAATGTAGGGATCGACCGTTTCTTGAATTATCTGAGGAAACATTTCTCTTTCGTATTCATAAAACGTATCTCTTCGAAATAGTCGATTCTCTAAACGGCGCCTTTGTCGATGGTCATCACCATGGAGGTTTATCAAAACATCTTCCATTACAACCTCGCCAGCATCATATAGAGCCTGCCGTAGTTGTTTATGCCTGTAGACCTCCCGAGCATCTGCTGGAGTCGTGATTAAAATTTCTGCCATTTACTTCCCTTTGTATGTTTATTAGCTTGATAAATAGTGAGATGTTTGTCAATTCTTAAATAACACTGGATAGCTACTGAAGTGTTTTCTTTCAGAATTTGGGTCCAACAGCGGTGGTTGGTCTGGGTCTTTCTGCCCACCGGCAGATAGAAGCGCATGAACCATTATTGCTACGGTTCCGTATAATGCCTGTTCATTCGGTCTGCCTTCGTCTATTTCTAGTCCTCCATCTAGTTCCGCTCCGACACATGCGTGAGTTCCAGCGCCAAAACTCATTCCCCATCGAGCTATTCCTTCAGATACATGCCTGTGGGGATCGTATAGTTTGGCAGTGTCGCCAAATGCAGTTTCATCTTGGTTAGCGGTTACAAGGTCGAGTGTCACCTCTGCTCCAGAAGGAAGCAAAGTACCATCGGACAATTCAATATCAGACAGTGGAGTTCTCATCGCTACTGGGCTCGCTGGGTGAAGCCTTAGCGATTCATGCATGCATCGTTGCACAAATGCAAGATCATTTCGAGCTAATTCCAAATCTTCTGGGCTGGTTTCCCCCCAGGCAAACAGGTCGTCAACAGTGTGTGTGAAAGCATTTGCTGTTGAATGAGCTCCGGCTTGCAGATAGAAACAAATTTCTCGAAATGTAACTTCCTCAGGTAACGCTAAACGATCGGCATTTCGCAGGAGCGTCGTCAATACATCTTTAGGTAGGTCTTTTTCGTCAAGGTTGTCCGAATTCAATTGACTAATGAGTTCAATTCTTTTGCTCTTACTTGGATTATAGAAATCTTCTCTAAAGGCATTCATGGCTTCTTCTACTTCCTGACGGACTTCATCTTTGTCTCGAGTTGAATGCAGTAGAGTTGCCCCCTCGCTGAATTTTTTAACTATGGCATACAGACGTTCTGTTTGGTCAGCGTCTCTTGGATCTTGATCAATTCCTGCAATAGTTGCTGTTAAGTTCATAGCGCACCGGTAACCAATTACTGAAAGGTCACCTGATCCTTTAGCTATAAAAGGCCCCAAGGTAGCGTCTATAGTTTGTCCGAGAATTTCATGTTCCCAATAACTAAAAATTTCTCGTCTAAATAATCTATTCTCCAATCGCCGCCTTTCCCTATGTTCTATTCCATGCAGGTCCAGTAACGTGTCTGCCATTACCACTGCACCTTCGCTATAACCAGCTTGGCGCAATTCCTTAGAGCGAAATGCTTCACGTACCTGCTGCCAACTTGTTAGACGAATTTTTTCTAAATTGTGGTTGACCATTTCATTTCCTCCATATTTCAGGATAGGTTCCAATTTATGATCAAACCAGCTGAAATTATTGAGACTTTTTTTGAAGCACTCTCTTCGCGAGATTTGGAGAAAATTCTTTCGTTCTTTGATGACCGTTCAACTTGGCAGAATGTCCCTCATACTCCTGCGAACGGAGTTGCTGAAATATCTGAAATGTTCAGAACCATTGTAGAACGAAGTTCAAAAATTCAATGGGACATAGTCACATCTGCTTTCGAAGATGACCGGGCATGGCTAGAAAGAGTCGACCGTTTCTGGATAGACGAAGTTGAGTATGCTGTCCGGTGTCACGGGGTATTTGATTTTGATACCAAAAGCTCAACTATCGTTTCGGTTCGGGATTATGTAGATCTTGGCGAATGGAGAGAAAGACTTGGAGGAGCAAACCTATAAGATTCTTAATTGAATTTTCAATCGTACGCTTTATCCCAAGTCAATATATCTCCAGCCCAATTTCCGACTTTCCAACCCGGTATAGAGTCGTGTTCAGGCCCTGATTCTTCCATATCTACTCTTTGCCCTTTGGAAATTATTGATTCTATTTTGGCCTTGTCATTAAGAATAGAAATGTCACTAATTGGATCTCCATCTATTATTAGAAGATCTGCTAAATTTCCGACTTCAAGCGTTCCAAGTTGATCCTCCATTTGCATTACCCAAGCCCCATTCTTGGTCGCAGTTTCTATAGCTTCCACTGCACTCAAGCCAAGAGCTTCGACAAATACTTGCAATTCTCTTGCATGCCAGTGACCGTATGGGGTTAGAGCAAAACCACTTTCTGATCCGGATACTATTCTCACTCCATTGTCATAGGCCTTACGAATCATTTTTGCTGTCTGTTCAATTTCTCCCCTGAAGATATCTTCCATTCCAGGGCTCGCTCCGACTTTTTCACCGAAATCAGCAAGGTTTGCGAGGAAGGTGAAGGTAGGACAGATCGATGTTCCATTTTCTAAAACAGCTTCAAGGCCTTGTTCATCCATAAATGAAGCATGCAATATTAGGTCAACTCCCTCTTCTGCACAGACGCGGACACTTTCCGCCCCTCGACAATGAGCCATGACAGGTATAGAAAGCTCATGTGCTGTTTCACATGCAGCTCTTAACTCTTCCCTATTCCAAACCAGCAGCTCCCCTGGTTTTCCAGGAATGGACCCAGTTGCGTGAATCTTGATCCAATCGGCTCCGTACTTTATATGACGTCTAGTCCATTTAACTATTTCATCTTTTGAATTAACGACTTGTGCATATCCAACCGTTCCATCGTCAGGAATCAATCGACCAGCTGTTCCGCCTACTGCTGTCAATAAGGCTTGAACTCCGGTTTTCATTCGAGGCCCTTCTATAACATTCGCATTGATTGCATCGCGTAATGCTGGTCCTATCCCATGCGCCGTGTCTGGGTCAACGAACGAGGTTACGCCGGATCGCAATATTTTCTTTAAATTCTGTGATGCAACGAGAGCTACCATTATTGGATCACGATGAAAAAAAAGTTCATCATTTGATTGAACATCGTCGAAAGAGCAGTGGAGATGTGAATCAATTAACCCAGGCATAACTGACTTACCTTCCGCATTTATTTTAACAAGATCCTCAAGAGGGATACCTTCTTGCTTACAGAATTCATTTGCTGTTTTATTTGCATTCTCGCCAAGAGCAATAATCTCACCGTTGTTAATAAAAATATGGTGATTCGGTTTAGGGTCTGAACCGGTTCCATCAATAAGTGTTCCCCCAGAAATCAGCAAGTTTTCCGTCATAGGACTAGGTTAGAGGAGAACAAGGGTAAACGGAAGGGATACGATGATACGACATTGTGTTTTGTTAAAATTTTCACCAGAAACAACTGATCAAGAACGAGAGAATGCGATTGAAGGAATTAAAGAATTGCCAGAACATATTCCTGAAATAGTTTCTTACGCAGTGGGCTTCGATGCTGATTTGCGCGATGATAATTTTGATTTAGCTGTTGTTGGCGACTTTAATTCTTCTGAAGACTATCTTGTTTATGCTTCTCATCCGAAACATCTGGAGGTAATCTCTAATTTACTGGCTCCGTTCTTAGAAAATCGAAGCGCCGTTCAGTATTATTTGTGAGGTTAAATGAGTTTCCGGTTAGAAATCGAGAGCGATGATTGTATGAGCTCAGGGAAGTGTGTTGCCGATTACCCAAATGCTTTTGAATTTGATGATGAGGAATTAGCAAAGCTCACTTCCGAGGGTGCGTTATCTAATGAAGAAATTATTCGAGTTGCTCGGAACTGTCCTAGTCGGGCGATACTGGTCTTTGACGAAAATGGAGATAGCGTCCAAACTTAAAAGTGGAGGTGGCATGAAATCTTTAATCGTTACAGGTGGAGGAGCTGGTTTAGGCAGAACAATCGCGGAGCAAGCGAGTTCAGTTGGGTACCGAGTCGGAATTTTAGATGTAAATGAGGAATTGGCGATTAAAACGTCGAATTCAATAGAGAATTCTGTGCCTTTAGTTGCATCAGTTACCTCGTACGATGAAATCTCGGATGCATTAGCAACATTCGGGGAATCTCCTGATGTCTGGGTCAATAATGCAGGCGTGGTTCGATTTGCTCCACTTCTAGATTTATCAATCGCTGATTGGAAAAGTGTTGTAGATGTTAATCTCACAGGAACTTTCCTCTGTTCATCTCTAGCTGCAAAAGCAATGATTGATAAAGGTGGTGGTTCTATCGTCAACATAACATCAATAAACGGAATTTCAGCTGGAACAAATTCTGGCGCATACGGTTCTACTAAATCGGCGATATCTCTTCTCACACAGCAAATGTCACTTGAATGGGGTCAATACGGTATTCGAGTCAATGCAGTCGCTCCCGGTTTAATTGATGGCGGAATGTCTGCCCCAATATATGCGGACCCTCAATTCCGGAAGTTGCGAACAGAGAAAGTTCCGACGGGAAGACTCGGGAGCGAAATAGATGTTGCTAATGCAGTTCTTTTCCTATCGTCTGATGATGCTAGCTACATTACGGGACATGAACTTGTAGTTGATGGTGGGATTATCAATTCAATTATCGCCAACCTTCCAAGGCCTTCTAGCGTTGATACTGTTGGAATAGATGAAAACTAATTTTGAAATTGGCGTAAAAGTAGCTCCTCACCATATTGATTGGGAGACATTAATTTGGGCTGCCGAATATGCTGACAGTGTTCCGATATATTCCGACTTTTGGAATTTCGACCATTTCTACCCAATCTATGGAGACACTTCTGGGCCATGTCTTGAATCTTGGGTGACACTATCTGCTATAGCCCAAGCAACTTCAAGGATTCGAGTTGGTTGCATGGTAAATGGGGTTCATTACCGTCACCCTGCGGTTGTAGCTAACATGGCTTCAGCGGTAGATATTGTCAGTAACGGTCGTTTCGAACTTGGGTTAGGTGCTGGTTGGAACGAAGAAGAGTCCAACGCATACGGTATTGAACTAGGCACTTTGACAGAGAGATTTGATCGCTTTGACGAAGCAATTGAAGTCATACTCTCTCTCACTAGCAATGAAATCACATCGTTTAACGGAGAGTACTTTACCATCACTGAAGCTAGGAATAATCCGAAAGGACCGCAAGAAGTGATCCCTATTTGCATTGGCGGAACTGGAGAGAAGCGGACACTACGAACTGTTGCTAAGTTCGCTTCGCACTGGAACCTGCCTGCTTTTGATGAAGACGTTTTCAAACACAAACTTGGCGTCCTAACTGACCACTGTTCCAATCAAGGCAGAGATATTAATGACATAAAGATATCCACCCACGTTTTCGTGACGCCTGACACGGAACCCGGAACAGTTTCAGAAGAAATAAAGAAGCAAGTTGATGCTGGAATCAACCAATCAATTCTCTACTTTCAACCTCCAGTCTCAACTGATCAGATAAAAAAAATTAGCGAATATCTTATTTCCTGTTTTAGCGCAGAGTAGGAAATGCCGAATGAAGATAGTTATTTTTTAGGGGCTAATGCTTCTAAGGTTTCCCATTCGGGAATTTTATAACTCCCATCATGGCTTATAGGTTGAATGCAAACATGATTAGCGCCTGCTCTCTCATGCTCGCTAATTCGATCTTCAATATCTTGGATTGACCCCCAAGCAACTACTGCATCAATGAATCTCGCTGTTGGAGTATCAATATCGTCATCGGTGAAACCTAAGCGTTTCCAGTTATTACGATAATTTGGAAGCGGTGTATAAATTCGTAACGCTTTCTTAGCCGCTACATGTGCGGTTTCTCGATCTTCTGTCAAAACAACTTTCTGCTCAACGCAAAGAAGTTTTTCTTCACCGATGATTTCTCTTGCTATTTTCGTATGTTCGGGAGTTGTCCAATACGGGTGTGCTCCGTCAGACAAGTCAGCGGAAAGTTGCAGCATTCTGGGTCCCAAGGCAGCTACCAAACATATAGGCTCTTTATCGGGTGGGATTGATGAATAAGGCGATGATTTCATTGCACTTAGATATGAGCGCATAGTTTCAATAGGTTTTTCATACCTCATTTGGCGTAAACCTTCCACAAGTGGGGCGTGCGAAACTCCCAAACCTAAAATAAAACGATTATTTGACTGTTCAGCCAATGTGGTGGCTGCCTGCCAAGTAACGCCTGGATGACGATGATATATATTTGCAATCCCTGTTGCGAAACCCAATTTCGATGTTTGCGAAGAGAGAAACGCTATATGGGAAAACGGGTCTCTACCCGTCGTCTCGGGAAGCCACAATATGGAATACCCCAATGATTCAATACGTTGTGCAAATTCAGCAGATTCCGTGCTAGTCATAGCATCAGTTGGGTGCCAAACTCCGCGTCTTCTTATTTGTTTCATACTTCTCATGAAAAAAGTTTAAATCTTCTATGTGACATTCGACAAAATAGAGTTGATCTCAAAGAATCTTATTGAAGTTCTAGGCCTAACTGTGTCCAGATTTCTTCTTTTCGGGCTTCAAAGGTTTCTTCGTCAATTTCGCCATTTGCTTTGGCAGCGCTAAGTTCCGCGAACTGTTTGTAGAGTTCTTCTTCAGGAAGGCCTTCTATCGAAGGATCATCGTCTGATTGCCTTCTTTCAGCCTTTTCAGCCCTTTTGGCTTCCTGCCGCTCTCTCTTTGTTTGTTCTCGCTGGCGTTTACCCCAGCTCTCGCGTCCCTTGCTAGCCATACTAAACCTTTATATCTATATCGCTCGAACGTTTAGGGCCTCATCCCCTTTGCGACCGGGGCCGACTTCAAATTCGACTGCCTGTCCTTCTTCGAGGTTCTTAAATCCATCACCATCAATGTTTGAGTAATGGACAAATACATCGTCGCCGTCTTCGCGTTCGATGAACCCATATCCTTTTTGTGTGTTAAAGAACTTAACTGTTCCCTTAGTCATACTTACTTACTTCCTTCTCTTTACAGCGGGGATGCTGCTTGAACTACGTTACGGCATATCTAGCCGTATTCCTCTCATAGGCCCAATTTCCTTACGATTAGTACGTTGATTTAGCGCCCACTGTTTAGTGCGTTTAGAACGTCATCTAGGAGTTCTGAGTGGCAAATTACTAAACCTCGGGCTATCGGAGCTTTTTTATTAAATTGAAAGTCGCTCCCATCCAACTGGCAAGCTGAAAGTCCGGCTGCTCGAGCGACTGCAACAGGCGCACAAACATCCCATTCATATAAGCCAGAATTATGAATGTACACGTCAGCATCTTCACCGATTACAAGTGAGGCTTTGATTCCAGCGGATCCACAGCTTGCTAGCCGCGCTCCTATAGCCTCAGCCACATAAGCAGCTTGATACGCATTCCACCTGTTAGAAATAACGATTCTTTCTTCTCGAATTTTCCGTCCACTGGGGTATTGCATAGCAGTTGAGTAATGCCTATTTAGGGATGGACATGAGACCGCTCCTGCTTTTAGCTCTCCATCTTCTATGAGCGCAACATGTACTGCCCATTCATCACTTCCGTCATAGGGGTAATCTTGAGAGCCATCTAATGGATCAATTATCCAAATACGGTCAGCATCGAGGCGTTTGTGGTCGTCGCTCCCTTCTTCTGACAAAACAGCGTCTTGAGGCCGGTATCGCGAAAGTTGCTCTATCAATAAGTTATGGGAAATGAGGTCACCTTTGTCACGTAACACCCAAGAGTTGGTTCCTGCTCTAATCCCTTCTTGACGGAAATTTAGTAATTCGGCACCTGCTAATTCAGCCAGATATCCAGCCAATTCATGGTCATCCATTAAACTCGCAATCAGGATAGAAAATCTGTTATTCGATCTTTAGGCCTACCAATAATTGCTTTCTTGCCTTTGACAATCACTGGCCTTTGAAGAAGCTGCTTATGTTTTACTAGAATTTCCACAACTTTTTTAGGAGCGTTAACGTAGTCATCGGGATCAAGTTCTAGTTTCTTAAACATTGAATCTTTCCTTACTAAGTCTTCCACTGGGTCTTCTAACCCATTGACAATAGCGTTAAGTATTTTCTCATCTGGTGGTTCTTTGATGTACAACACAACTTCGTAATCTACTCCGATTTCCTCAGCGACCGCTAAGGCATTTCGTGATGAGCCTCAATGAGGGTTGTGGTAAATAGTGACGGTAGCCATGCAAACTCCTTATAAGTTCGACGCGTAATACTCTAGCGGCCTATCCTAGCTCAGTCCGAGACTCAACATAAACTAGTGTTCAACTTCAAGCCACCGCTGTATTTCTTTCCAAGCTGTTTCCGCTTTTATTTTAAGATCTGAGAGTGAGTTGTTATTTTTTATGATCAAATCTGCTACTTTTTTTCTTTCCTGATCATTTGCCTGTGAGTTGACACGGGAAATAATTTCTTCTTTATCCAGTCCCCTTTCTAAAAGTCTTTCCATCCGAATTTCTATATCGCTTTCAACAACTATCACTTTTCTGTATAACGGTTTCCCGAAGAGAATTGCTAATGGCTTTTCAACCAGAATGGCCATATCCAAGATTACGACTGCAGCGGATTCCTCCTTAAGGATTCTATTAAGTTCTTTATTTATATTTGGGTGAGTGATCGCTTCTAATTGCGCCAGTTTATTAGGAGACTCAAAAACGATTTTTCCTAGACTGGACCTATCTATTTCGCCTTCATTGAAGAGAATGCTTTCTCCGAATATTTCCACAATTTCTTGGTACGCGTCAGTTCCTGGTTTGAGGATTGAATGGCCAACTTCATCAACATTTACAGTGGCTGCGCCTTTGTTGGAAAAAATAGATGCAACTGTTGATTTCCCTACGCCAATCCCGCCAGTAAGCGCTACACAGAATGAGTGCATGATGGTTCAAATCCTATATGCAATTCCCGCAATGCTCTAAGGCAAAAATTCTGATGATGAGTAAAGTCATTTGCTCCTTCTATAAACCACATTTCGTCAACCCTTTCGATAAGCGCTTTAAAGCTCAATAGGATCTCTCGGCGAGCAAGTGGTGCTCCCATGCAATAATGCGTTCCAAAACCGAATGCTAGATGTTTACGTGCATTTGGGCGTTCTAGATTAAGGAGTTCTGGAGTATCAAACATATCCTCATCGAGGTTCGCCGAAGCGTATCGTACATTTACCACAGATCCTTTAGGGATCAGAATGCCATGAAGTGTGACGTCCTCTGATGTCTCACGAAACAGACCTTGCACTGGGCCTTCTAGACGCAAAATCTCTTCTACGAGGATCGGAAGATACTTATTTGGATTGGTTTTAAGCAACTGCCATTGGGCGGGTTGTTGAATGAGCAGCATCACTCCAGCCGATATGGCATTAGTGCTCGTTTCTGATCCTCCTACGAAAGTATCAGCCATCATCTCTGCATGGAGTTCTTCGTTAGTAAGCGTTCGTTCCCACTCTGGTATCTCAGTGTTGACAAGGTCGCTTAATAAGCTTCCATCTGGGGTTTTTCGCAAGCGGTCAAAAATCGGTTGGAAATAATGCTGGGCTTCTATTTCCATTTCTGTTGACCAAATCGCTTCTTCCTCAGTTTGCATCATTCCTAAACGCTGCACCCATGCATCCGTCCATTCTTTTATTTTCCATATATCACCTTCGGGTACGCCTACTTGATGGCCGATAACTATTAACGGCAACGGAATTGCGAATTCACGGACCCATTCACATCTCCCGTTATCAATGAAGTTATCAATGAGGCGGTGGGCAAGATCATCAACGAATGGATCCATTTCCTTTATCTTTTGGGGTCGAAACGCATGTGCAAATAGGCTTCTCATTTCTTTGTGTTCTGGGTCATCCCTACCAGCAAGAGTAGGCGCTGGGACCCAACCTTTTTCCTTGTATATCTCTCGCAACATCCGGGATCGCTTATCTATTTTGCCTTTGTTCTTACCATTTCGAAATCGCTGTGTGTCCTTTAATACAGTTTGGACATCTTCGTACCTTGTAATAATGAACATTCCTGTATTCGGATCTTGCCAAACTGGGGCACCTTCGCGCAGGGTCTTGTAGGCATCGTACGGGCATTCAGAAATCTCAGGAGCGAAGAAGTTAACCTCAGAAGGATCGACTGTTATTTCATTGGCCATGATGTATCGAATGTATACGATTTTGAATGTTTGGTGAATTAGCGGCAGTTGAGAATTCATCCGCTGCAGTTTCCATCGCGAGGTGTGCCGCGATTTCTTCCCATTCGTCATCAATTCGAATTCCAGAACTATCAGCTGCGATATTTAAGCTTCGGAATACAGCTGTTGTTATTGCTGCATCAATCATGCCTTTCTCACCAATAGCTGCAATGAGATTTTCTCTAGCTACTGGGAGTGAATCATCTACCCTATGTGCTGCTTCCGTGAAAGTAATGAGTTGTTCAGAGTAAGGGACTCCCACATCTGAGCCATCGCCAGTGACTGCATCGCTCACATTAATAGTCTCATCAATTGCTGCGCTGCTCGAACTGAGCAACATCGTATGGGCACTAGTTCAATAGAAACATTCATTCAGTGCTGAGGTTCTTGCAGCAACAAGTTCAATTTGGGGACGCGTTAGGTTCCGATGCTCCCAAATCATTTCACCAAATGAGGAGCCAGAATACATTGCACGAACTAGCAGCATACGCCTTGCATTATCTGCCTGTGCCAAGCTTAGTGATACAGCGACATGGGGAAGGTTGTCTGCGGTGAATGTCGGAAGGAAGGCAACTCCATCAACTAAACCACCAGGTCGTTCCAACCTAGGGTCACCTTCTTTTGGGTCTGGTAATGGTTCCCTCTCCATTCCTAATGCATCACAAAGATGATCTATAGCAACAACTTGCGTGACTACAGCAGCTAGCTCTGCGTATTTGTCGTCCCCAATGGTATTTATTATCTCATCGTAGATTTGTTGATCAATGTTTGATGTTTCGTTTGCAACTATCCGAACGACCGCTTTCACGTATGGGGAGAGTATCTCGCCACTGTCTTTATCGTAATTTTCCAATTCACCTACCTTTTCCCATAGTTTGCGAGGGTTGGATTGCCTTACTTCACTGGCAATACCTATCCGTTCCTTCCCTGTCCACCAACTTCCAGGCAGCCCTAAGTGATCCCAGACGATTTGAAATGATTCAATTATTTCTGTCGATAGTTTTCCTTGAAGGGGTTCAAATGGCTTCATTTCTGCCAACTCACACTCGTGGTTCTTTCGGAAGTCCAAGCACCATTTCTCCAAGAATATTTCGTTGAATTTGAGAAGTTCCAGCGTAGATTGTTCCCGCCCGGGCATTATAGAAAGCCCCTATCCATGAACTGCTTTGATTGGGAGCTCCGGGGTTATCTGAGTGAAATGAAGTTGCTGGGTGGGCCCCATTTAGGACAAGCGCTTCGGTACCTAAGATGTCTAGTGATAATTCAGTTACTCTTTTGTGATATTCAGACCAGTAAAGCTTAAACATGCTTTCTTGAGGCCCTGGTTGTTTACCGTTTAGGAATCCCGTTAAGGTGCGCATTCCTAATAATCTCATAATCTCTACTTCGATATACGATTGAGCTAGTCGTTGACGAGTTTTTTCATCTTTGTTTTTATTTTTCGTCTTTGCTAGTTCAATAAGTTTGTCCATTTCATATCGAAACATGATCGGCATCGTTGCTGCGCTCTCTCCCCTTTCATAGCCAAGTAAAGTCATAGCAACAGCCCACCCTCCGTTAACTTCCCCTATAACATTTTCTTTCGCTGTTCTTGCATTCGTAAAGAAAGTTTCGTTGAAGTCAGATTCGCCAGAAAGCATTTCTATAGGACGTAATTCAACCCCTGGCTGGTCAATTGGACACAACATAAAAGAAATTCCTTTATGTTTAGGCGCTTCTTTATCTGTTCGACAGAGGACAAAAATCCAATTCGCGAATTGGCCGGCAGATGTCCATATTTTCTGCCCATTTATTATCCATTCATCGCCGTCGAGAATGGCTGCGCATCCTAAACCTCCGAGATCCGAACCGGCATCAGGTTCTGAATAGCCCTGACACCAGATGTGTTCTCCAGAAATAATCTTTGGCAAGAAATGTGCTTTCTGTTCTGGTGTTCCCCAGTGAAGGATAGTGTTACCTACCATTTGGATGCTGAATGCATCATTTGAACCGCCGGCAGGAACTCCTGCTCGCATAAACTCTTCAGCAAGGATAACTTGCTCAAGTTCGCTTAATCCTCCTCCACCGAATTCCGCTGGCCATGCAGGTGCTAGGAAACCTTTTTCTGCGAGGAGAGGTCTCCAAGTATCATTCGCGAAGTTATATGCATTTTCAGCGCTAAGGGCGCCAATGCCTTTCCATCCTTCAGGTAAATTCGCGCGTAGGAATTTTTTTACTTCTTCTCGAAATTCTTCTGCTTCTATTGAGTATGCAGGTAACAAAGGTCGCTCCAATCAATTGTTATATAGATCATAAGGTCTTAATAGGTGATACTGGGAATCCATATAATTTGATTTAACCAATAGCTCCTGTTTCTTTGAGCTGTTGTATTTCTTCATTCGAATATCCAAGTCCAAGAAGTGTCTCTTCATTGTGTTGCCCTCGATGCGCTGCTGCATATTTCGGTTCAGCTGGTGTGGCCGAGAATCGTGCTGCAGGTTTAGGTTGTCTAACGATCCCTGCATCAGGGTGTTCCCATTCTACGAGAGTTCCATT
>Ga0315327_10001044_pt1 | contig 14214 bp, 7 predicted proteins | sample M110032315metaG_FD_203460 | JGI IMG/M metagenome (GOLD analysis project Ga0315327, IMG submission 203460) | Ammonia-oxidizing marine archaeal communities from Monterey Bay, California, United States - M1 100m 32315 | ecosystem: Environmental > Aquatic > Marine > Coastal | place: USA: California... | reverse complement strand
AAACTTAACGAATGCTGCTTCACCAGTCATCTGCTCAAAGTGCAAAGCCCTGATAGCACCAACGGCTTTGGCTTGATCCGTACCCGTTGCTGCGGGCAGTATGTCCTGTGCCCGCTGTCCTGCCCGGTCTTCCAGAGTTAGTTCTTCTTCTTTCGGAGGAGCGAACTTACCAGTCTCTCCTACCAAATCTTTAAGGGTAGTCCCTACCGATAGTGCGGTGTCCCAGAACGGCGGGCCTCCGCCTGTCGTGAACAGGCCACTAATTATGTCTGCCCCAGCCTGACCGATGTCACCGAAAGCACCGAACATCTCATCTACAGGATTCGGTGCCTCCTCCGGTGGGACGAGGGTATTGTATAGTTCGTCTTCGGGCTGCTCTACAAAGACATCAGTCATAGCACACTCATATCAATGCCAACCAGTCCAGCCTCATGCTTCGCAATCCAACTCTCCCCGATGATAGGCAAGAACACACTGTAATATAGTTCATTTAGCCACGGCTTGTTATGAACAAACTCTTCCATGATTCGTTTATATTGGAACCGAAGAGCATCACGTTTTGCCCGCGCCTGAGGATCAGACTGCCCCTTCAACCCATCCAACTTGTCGGAGAACCCGACAATGGTAGCCATCGCGTTCAGAATGTCTTCCCGATGCAGCCCCTCAGGTACCAGTTCCGGTGATTCGATCAACAACCTGAACTCACTGACAGTTGAATCTCGCTTGATGCGAGCAGTACCAGTAGTGATCTGATTCACGAACACAGGGTGCTGCATCTGGAATGCCGAATACCATAGATCCCATTTGTTGTCCAAGTCCGTGGTATCCATGTTCATGGCACGCATTGAGTTCTTTCGCGTCATGTAAGTAATACGCTGCTTACTGTAAACAGGGTAAGAGATATTGAAATACAACTCAGATAGGAACTCTTCCGATGTATCCATCTTGCGTAGACCCATATTCAACTGACGCTGCTTGACCTCTGATACATACTCATCATCATCCACATCAAACTTACGAGGCATAAAGAATGCCGACGACATCGTGAAGTCGCGGGCAAAGGCATCGTTATCTACCAGCCAACGGTTAGCGTCCTGTGTGGTTTCCAGCACAGCGAACGGGATCTTGGTATAGCCGGAAGTTCTGAACGGTGAATGCTCTACCGGATCGAACTTCTCCCCGGTACGAGCCTCCACGTTCTTCACCCACTGCGGGTATGCCTCCTCATAGGGAAGCCCCATCTCCAACAACTCATGGAACTCTTGGTTCCATTCCCAATTCTCATGGAGAGTAAGGTCAGCCAACTGTCCGGTAGACGGACCCCAGAACCATGACATGGCCTGCAACAACTGGTACTGACGAGCCATCTCGTCTACATCCTCTAGGAACCATTCCTCATACAGCGCCGGATTGGAATGCGATGCAATCTCCTGCTCCGTGGGGAGAGAGCCGTTCATAGCCATGAACTTGAGTACGTCCACCTTTGCCTTGGCGCGTGCTTCACCGTTGGGACCATCGATGCCAGCCAACGCGAATGCCCTGACAACCAGCGCAGGAGCCACCGACGACCATGCCGCTTCAAAGGCGCTGGATACCGTTCCTCCTGTACCTGTATTTAGTTTGCTGGCTCCGGGGTAGCGGCCACCGACAAGGTTGTGTTCAAACATCTGCCGGATCTCAGCATCACGACCTGAAGCAAAGTTGATTGGAGCAGCGAGCAGCGGCCCCAACCCCAACTGGCCCATTGAATCCAGATCGTAACCGGGGATGACATGGATGTTCATTGCGATACCCATGCCGGGACGCTGCACAGAACCAAGGTCACCACCAAAGACACTACTAACAATGGGTGTCTTGTCGGCTATCGACAGCATGGCATGGGTAGCGATTTCGCTACCGGGGATAATGATCTTCTTCTCTCCGAACTGATCCTCCTGAACAATGCCGCTGTATACCCCAGCGTTCATCGTTAGGTGAAGGTTGCGGAACATCAGCGGGTTGTGCTTCAGGCTGCGTCCGATACGGCGTAGGAAGTTATCTTCAGCGAACCAGAACGGTACGACCGTACCGACCATTGCCTGAAACTGTGAACGGATGCGATGGTCATCGATGTAAGCACTAGTCAGGGTCATGGCCCGACGGGCGGCTATGTCACGATGTGCGTCAGCCATCACCTTGCGATGCAGCATGTAACCGAAGAACTCGTTCTGCAACCGCTTATGTTCGTCAAGAACCTCCGCTACTGTCTGAGTTCTCACCGCTCCGTACCAGCCCAGACGGTCCTTTTTCTTTACAGTTCTCAGTATGGTATCGATTTGATTCTCATTCAGTTCGCTCATGAGGCGAGCGACCCGCTCCAACGTATGCTGGACATCCCAAGGCATTGAGGACTGTAGCGACGGTGGTGCAGCCAGTTCTCCAAGGTCTTCAATCAGTCTAATTTTATTAGGATCTGCATTCAGAGCATCTAGTGGAATACCTAGATTCTGAATCGTTATCGTATTCGCCTGCATTTCCTTTATGTGGCGTGGAATATCTGTTGCACCAACATGATCCAACCTGATATGAGTCATCTCATGTTCCCAAATAAATGCCATAAATCCTAACTCGTCATCTAGCGCCGCTCCCCGTCGGATTGGTCTAAGCCCCTTACTGTTTCGCCACTGGTTGAGAATCTCTAGGAACTTTTCGGGATGAGTGACACTTTCAGTAGTTAACTGAATCGCACCCTCTGGTCCGAAATTATCCATAAAGCGTTTAATATCAACACCTGTATCATCCCTAAGTGAAGCGCCGCCACCACCTTGCACCACTGTCCGACTATCAAATTGACTGGTTATACGGTCAGGATCAAATACGATTGTGGGTCTACCCGATTCCATTCTTGTTACTGCCGGGGACCGTCCACTGGGTCCAAGTTTCATATCATCAGACAAACGGGCACCCATACCCGCCGTACCTTCTTCGATAAGATCCGTTATCGCATCGATGGTAGCGAGTGGACTTCTCGTTTCGATACCAGCAGCCAACCGGGAGGACGCAGCCTCCGGATTAGCGTTAGCCAACGGCCAATCGAACTCAACGAATCCCTCTAGTTCATCGATAATGAACTGACCATCAGCATCCATGCGACCCAAAGGTGTGGCAGTAGCCTCGTGAAGCCTGTAGTTATACGGCTTCTCCACCCATTTCACTTCACCATCCCGTGGCCTTGGTCCGGGGAAGTATTCGCGCACTTCCACCTTGGGCCGATGGTAGATACGGCGCACACCAACTGTCTGCGCCTGACCTACAGACAGGTAATGCTGGAACAACGGTTCACGAACCATTCCACCAATCATCGGGTTAACTACACCATCAAACCAGTTGCGTAGAATCGTCGTCCACGCCTTACTGATCTTCTCTCCTATCTTCCCGCCCTCTTCGGTAACCGGCATGAACGCAAGGATGTTGTCAGGAGCGTTAGGCCACCATCTCGCCCTGCTGGCATAGGCACCAACCCGTACTGCGCTGACTTCATGTGGTTCAAGAACTTCACGAAGCCACGGATGGAAGATTTCTATGTTGTCCTGCCTGTGACCTGTGCTAACCAGATCGTTCAATTCAAAAGAGTTGATGTAGGCTAGTTCCTCAGCCATGTTGTGAAGATCGTTACCTGTCGTAATCTGTTCTTCCATCAATTCGTAGTCAAGGAACCAATCGTCAGAAGGTTCCTGACCATGCCTCAATACAACAAACTCACCAGTCCGAGGACTCCTGTAGTAGCGAGTCAAATGGGTGACCGGCTCACCATCCAACATAGGAACCGATGTCAAGCCACCGGGGCGTGGAGACAACAGATGTTGGGCTGCAATCCCGATCACGTTCTCATCGCGTAGGCCCCGTGGACCGAAGTCGATTGCTGTCGTCGCACCTGTCTCAGACCATCCGTAGTAGGAGTTCATAAACTCACCACCCAAAGCGGTAGCCATATCCTTCTGTGCAGTCGTTGACCCGACCGCATTCCTGACAATGGTGATATCAAGTTCGTCTGGTCGGCTACCTGCCGACAGACCGGGTGCGTTCCACAGTTCCTCACTGTTGACATCCATCGTAGAGATACGTCCAGCACCCGGACGGTGGGCAGGCATCCCAACATTTCTATAACGGGCAGGCGTCCGTCTGGATAGGACATCCTCCACAACCTGCGATACGATATGGGCGACCTTGGGATTGGCGCTACCAACCACCAGCGGGAAGAAACCCTCTCCTACCTCTTCCCACATATTCGCACTAGCGACCAGAGAAGAAGCAGTCATGCCCGTGTTGCCCGGCCCAATCGACGGCTGCAACATGCGTACCGCATTCAACGCTTCCTTCTCACCTAAACCAATTTCCCGCAGCCTTGGTGTGAGAATGTCCACCATCTCATCGGCCCAACCCTGATAAAGCCGGCCTCCTGAAAGCATCTCAACCAGTGCTTCCCTGTATGCCACATGAACCATCGGAACAAACAGGCGGGTGGCACCCGGTGGCAGCAACTCGCTGGCCTTACCACCCAAGGCAGCAAACCCAGCGTTCGACCGGTGAACCGACCGTAGAATCTGCTGACCCGCAGGAGTCATTACCTGATTGAAGTACGCCAGTCGGGCACGCCGAATGGCTTCATCCCAGTCGTCTACCAAGCGGGCGGGATCTGATTGACCAAGCAGATAACCAACAATGTTGACATTGGCACCAACCTTCTGTCCACCAATCTCTGGATCCAATAGGTTGCGCCATATCTCCTGCTGGCCTTCAGGCATTGCTTCAATGAAGTCATCAACCGCATCCGGCCATCCGGCTTCAAACGGTAGGTCGGTGACAACCAAGTCGCCTGCATCGTCAAGATGTGCACCGGGTCCAACCCGGTCGAATGCCACCCGTAGGTCATGCAATGCCTCCGGGTTCTCCCGTGCAAGATGTAGAACGATCTGTTCTGGCGACTGATCTGCCAGCAGACTCCTCATACGACGGGCTTCATCAGGGGTACCGGAAGACAGCGCAGCGAGAGCCAGCCCTTCAGAAGTAGCGGTGAGTTCCTGCCTGACCCGTGGTGAAACGTAGTTGATTACTTCCTGTAGATACGCTCTGGCAAATATGTCATCGGAGTGCATCGATAGCCGTTGTGCTACTGCCTGAGCCTTACGAACCATACTCATTTCGCTACCCGGCTCGTTGGATACATACACCAGTTCTGTATTCTGGTAATCAACTGTGAACTTCAGTAGCCGATCTACGTTCTCAACACTGTTGCCTCTCCGCAGCGCCTCATCCATAGAGTTCTTGCTGTAGTTAAGGTAGTTGTCGAAGGTTCCAAGAACCTCCCTCATCTGGGCATCCAGCAAACTAGGGATAGTCAGAGAAGACGCAACGGCAGCCACCCGCTGCTCATGATCCTTCGCTACCTTGGTGAGTACCCGGTTAGCGAGTCCCTGTCGGGTAGGCATACCCGGTATACGACCGAAGGCATCACGCGCAATAAGCGAAAGTTCATTCGCTTTCGCATTAGAGAACTCAAACAACTGCTTGGAAGTCCTCCCCAATACGGTGCGACCCGTCCGCAGTTTCACCGCTTCATGAGTATCCTCAAACAACTTGAACGCAAGTTCCGGGCTGTCCTCCAGCAAGGTCGCCCATCTATCCTTATTCTTTTCGACAACCTCCAAGAGCGACTTCCGGAATACGGCAAAGTCCCCGACCCCAGCAATCTCATTAAACGACCGCCACATTGAAGCAATCGGCTTCCATAGCAGCCCCATACGCTCTTCGTCAGGTAGATCCTTACCCTTGACTAGTGTCTTCCTACCGTATACGTCCCACATGGGATGAAAGTCGGCTGCTGTCTTGGCTAGTTTCTGCTTCCCATAATGCGATGGGCCTTCACGCATCATCCATGTGAACAACTCTTCGCCACCGTTACGGACCACATACCCCATGCGTAGCAGAACAGCGGGACGCCATGTCCTAGCGAGAAGACTATCGACCGCAGGTAGGTGCATACCCCAGCCAAGTCTCCGGTAGAACGCCATGTATTTGGCTACGGCTCCGAGTTCCCGGTAGTTGGGTATGACCTCGCCTCGCGCCAACTGTGCCGAGTATTCCTGACCGGGCATAATGGCCTTACGAACATTCAGACCTTGGATTCCAACTCCATCATCAACGATGTTGCCGTACCTATGTGTGCCATGTCGAATAAACTTTTCGACAAAGCGTTGGACATCTCGTCCGCCGTGCATCAATGCACCCGACCTACCGAGGAAATCCAAATAGAACTCTGTGGTGACCAGCCATTTCTCAGAGTCATTACCCATTGTGTATGCGCGCAGGTAGTTGTCGATCTGGGTGCGTGGCATATCCACCAAGATTCCCATATCGACTAGCCCTTGGAACTCAGAAATCGCCAGATTGGTGCTGCTTACATCTATGTGTGCTGCCTTGGGAACGTAAGTAGTTAGTTTCTCTGCGAACCGTGCCGGGTAGTAGGCCAATGCGTGCAGCGTCGCTTTGCTGATTATGCCACCGCGATGCCACCAATCAAGTTCGGCGTTAGTCCCACCCGCCTTGTGGATCTGGCCTTCCAGATAGTTCCGCCGGGCACGACGCGCTCCAGCGAATGGCAAGGCTGTTATATCTTGGACAGGTACACCATCAATGATGTCTACGCCTCTGCCCTGATGGTACATAAGCAGGGCATCCATCTCCCCGTCGTCCAGAAGGAACCGCATGGCTTCTGGTTCCAACTCAAGACGGGCCTCATCGATCTTCGCTAGATCCGTTTCACCCAAGCCGTGCTTGCGTGCATTGCCGATAGTCGGGTCATCCATTATCGATTGAAGACCTCTAGCATCTACCTCTTTGCTAAGGACGAGTGTCCCGTCATCAATCCGTTTGAGAAGTGCAACATGGATGTAGTTGCCCTGCTCTACCAGCCATGTCGCAGCACCACGCGCAAGATCAGCGACAACTTCTGTATCCAGATTATCGAAACTAAGTATGTCGTTCTTAATATACTTCTTGCCTTCAGCCCACTTCTCTCCGAACTTGCTCATTCGTGGTATAAAGATCGCGTCCGGGTCAACTCCTCCTACCTTGGAGGACATCATCTCCCAACCCGTCTGAGACTGGAGGAAGTCCCAGAAGCCCTGCTCGTGGGCTAGTGTCGGGAATGTCCTAGTCTGGAAATCAATCATTTCCCCATCATGTGTAGTAACTCTCACACCATCATTAGTGAATACAGCGTCGTCTTCTAGCAACGGATTACTGGGGTCACCCTTGACACGAGCCTCACCCAGCAACTTGCCCTCGTCATCGAAGACCCTCCACATGCCAGTCTCATCGATGTGCCGTGCATCCACAGTGAGACTCATCCTGCGCCTCATCAGATGCCAGTTCCACATATCACCCATGATTGGGGCCATCGCAGGCACATCACGCATCAACTGACCTAGACTTGTGTCAGTACCGAACTCTTTCGTAAGAGCCTTATTGACGTTCTCATCAGGATTAGCAGCCCTGAACGCACGAGCGAACTCATCCATTTCATCCTGCTTCTTGAACGCAGCATTAACCCGATCAATCAAACGATTGATTGCCCTGTGCTGCGAACGAAGCATTGGGTTCGTCTGAGCCAGATATTCAGCCCCCTTACCGATCAGCCTCTTGCCACGCCCAATCGGGATGTTGCCCTGAGTGAGCGAACCGGTACTCCCAACTCCACCACCCGCGACCCATTCCTTGACTTCGCTGAGAGCGTCATCGTATGTGCCGGTAGTAGGATTCCAAATCCTAATCGGTGCCATCAGGCTGGGAGTCTCGCCCAGAGCGGCTTCCGCACGAAGAGCCTTAGATAGCCGTTCAGAGAAGTGAACAGCATCCGCTGTCATTCCCGCACGCATCCCAACCTTCGCATGTTTGGCTATCTTGAAGAGAGCGCCACCAGCCCACGTTGTCGGATCCAACATGATTTCGGTAGCAAGCGCCCCAACCATGCCGACAGTCTTGCCCTGCCAACTATCAGGGTTGACATCCCAAGGTGACAACGTATTAAACGTGCGTTGCGACGCATCAAAGAGGGTGAGTTTACCCGACTCAAGAATCTCCAATGCCTTAACATTGTTATCTTCAGCCAGCGTTGACTGCCAGTTACGCCAATATTCTTTAGCCTTCTCTTCAGATAGATCGTTCTTCTGCCCTTCCTTCAATATCAGGTCATATGCGCCCTGCTGCCCGCCCTCAAGGTATGCCCGTAGCAGGCGTGTCTGATGACGACCAACGATACGTTCAGCCTTCTTAACGGTCCCTGAGTAATAAGAATTCTCTTCATGCTTTGTTTCATTCCATGATTCCCGCCAGTCACGAGGATCAAAGAAGGAACCCATCCCCTTCTCAGCGAGATAAGCACCCGACCGACCGGTGCGTGTAGCGAACCGGGACGGCTTCATCACGCCCCACTCCCATGCGGTGCTGGCAGCCTTACCTGCGAACCAACCCATCGTTCTTACCGGAGCCATAGCGACCCCTATAGCCTGACCCATATGCTCTTCAGGTAGTAGCGGAATGTCCCATGTCAGCATTCGCCTAATCAACGACTTCTGTTCCTCATCCGGTGGTTCATACCCACCGCTAAGAAGAATCTGCTGGGTTGCTTCGGGTAGCCGCCCAAACTCAGCCTTCTGTATCTGATCCGGCATTGCATCAAAGGTATGCCGCATCTGATTAAACTCAGTTTGGTTGTATGCACGCAGGAAATTGTCCAGCATGTCATTATCCGATGTGGGACTCTGCGCTAGCGCCATGAGCGATTCAGGACTGCTGTCCAAGAACCGACCAGCCCCCGCTTTCATAAGCAACTGCATTCTACGACCATGCCATTCGTCGTTATACGACGACAATGGTGCGGTACTAAGCGTATTCGTTGCCCGCCGGAGTCCTGACCGTTCAGCCATTACTGGCCTAGTTGTATAGCAGCGTCCGTAAAGGCTGGTTCATCTACGGCTTCAGCCCAGTTACGCAACATCTCAGCCGCTTCCTGATTAGGAGTAGGAGCAAGACGAGGGATACCTCTTCCTATGCCCTGACCCGGTGCAGTAAGCGGTGTGATCTGCGGGGTATACGCTGCTGCCGCTTCCAACGGGAGTGGACCCGCTGATGCTTGAACAGCAGGAACATTGGCCTGTTGTGGTGTGGCTACAGCACCCACCGGAGCCTTCTGCGGCAACGGGATAGCATTCTGGGCCGCTAGGCTATCGCTTACCTCACCATAAGCGGCACCGGCTTCCAAGCCCGGAGTCTTTGGTGTCTGAGTTTTCTTTGCTCGTACCATCAACCAACCCCCTGACCCAACGCAGCAACCAATTGCTGTGCCGCCTCAGGGGAGAACTCGCCACCGGGAGGGCCAGCCCCCTGTGGAGCCATGCCTTCCGGACCTGCCGCCAAACCCGGTGCCTGCTCAGGAGCCATAGCCATACCCTCTTCAGGGGCAGGCGCTACAGCAGCCTGCTCTGCCCGTATCTCAGCATCCGCCTTTTCGATGGACTCAAAGATATCAAGACCCTTCTTACGATGCTTCTCAATCTTAGAGACATACACCACCGGCAACTGACCCGACAAAGCCTGCTGTTGGATCGCAGCCATAACCGCCTCTTCCAACTGCTCTTCATCGACACGCCGCCCCTCCATCTCCGGATCCTCAATATAAGGATGCTTGGTACGGAAAGTACGAAGGCTGATGCCCTTCATAGAAAGCAACTGCCCCAACTGGATAGTAGTGCCCTGTATGTCCGCGCCGGGAATGGAATGCGATACCACGTTATCAAGAATTTCGAAATGCTCATTCGGTGTGAAGTCAACCTGCCCGAAGTCGCCGGGATACCCGGTGAACATAGAGAACTTCTTGCCACCAAAATACCCCTTGTACGAAGCAAGAATGCATTCGTTCATATGTGGAAGGTGAGCCTCCATAATCTCTTGCATTTCCTGAATACGCGGGTCCAAAGCGGCACCCATGAGGGAGTCGATACCGCGTCCGGTACGGAGAGCCCCGTATGTTTCACCACCAATTTGAGGTACTGTTCCGGTAGAGATCCGTGCATTCCGTTCCAATCGGTCGATTGCATGATTGGTAGACGGATCAGGTGCCGACCGGAGTTCTCCGATCTGTTCAGCGTCAAGCAGAACATTGACTTGCCCCTCGCGGCCATCTTTCCACTCGCCACCGACAATCATCGGCACCTGACCCGACCGGCCAATGATATAGCGGTCAGGGAAGATCGCTTTCTCCTGTGCCATGATCTCCAACGCCATCATCTTCGCCATCAAGTCAACAATGCCGACGACATTAGAGATGGAAGATGCGATCCTATCTAGCGTTACTCGTCCGGGGGTGATGACACACGGCATCCCCGCCTTGTTCGGTACACGCGACAGTTCCATAGTCGCAGAGTGATGACCGTAAACCTGATTGTAGTGTTCGTAACGCGGACCCATTATACCAATAACGATATGCTCCGAGTCAACCCATTCGATGACATCCCAAAGTTCCTGCCTGCTTCTATCCTCAGGAGCGACAGGGCCACCATTCTCAGAAGCAGAAGCAGGGTAATGGCTGCGTAGCCACGCACCCGACTTACCGTGGATGAACCCCACGTTCGCTGGTGGGTCCACATCCTCGTAAGCCTTGGGTTCCGGATACACACCAAGAGGATCCCGCACATCGATACGAGGCATACCCCTATCGAAATCAGGATGAACAACTAGACAAGCAGTCGCGTACCCAGCCAGATGCCGATAAGCCCGCCTGATCTTTACCTTGTATTTAGACTGGTGCCATGTTGCAGCCAACGCCTTACGCCTGATATCAGCATACTCGCGTGACCGGACACCCCGCTCCTTGGAACCATCAACAGCGGGACAACCAATAAACGGCATAACCGACGCTGCACGCTGCGCTACCGCATCAATATTCTCAGAGATAAGGGCAGGCGTCAGCGGAGGAAGAACAGGTTCCCCCTCCATAGTGGGAACTGGAATAACATAATCACCGTTATATCGTTCCTTGACTTCCAACATGCGCTGAAGTAGAGGAGATCCGTTCTGCTGCCGCTGTTTAACGATTCCTACTATCTCATCGAAAGTATGCATCAAAACACCTGTCTAGCGGGCACAGTTGACCCCCACGGTAGTCCCTTATAGTTGAATTGTGAAGTATCTAAAGCAAATGATTGCTTACGCTGGCGATACAGGATCCAGATAAACCACAAAGCCATAACCTGATCCTGACGAAGTTTCGTTCCCCGCTTCAACGGACGCCACGCCTTCAACTGGCGTACCAACTGGTCTGCTTGGTGGCGTGTCGAAGGATCATCCGCATAAGGGATATCGATCTCACCGCGCATAAACGATAAAGCCATCGATGGGACACCAATCGTTTCATCATACTTGTTCATGCCAGTCAGGTGTTCCCTAACCCTGAATCCGTACCTTTGTGTCATCTCAATCAGGCGTTCATCACGAGATAGCCCCTTCTGGAACACCATTGCTTCGATAATGACATCCGATACGCTGCTGCCGTTCCTACCGCACTGAAGCACAGCATCTTCGACAATGCCGAGGATCTGTTCGTTGCGGGTCAGCCCTACGTCTTCCCGAACGAAAAGTATTTTAAGTTTTCCTTCATGCGGTGTAGCAGCAATAACACAATTGTTAGAGCCGAGAGCGGGATCAACGCCAATATATACAGAGCAGTCTTTAGGCGGTTCATGGTTTACTGACCTCAACGGGTTTAGGCATTTCTGAATAGACTCATCAGTAAAGGTCGCAGCAGCCGAAGAACTGGGTTCCTGCATGTAGTTACGGGACCACGCCTCCTCACCAACCTTGCGGCGAATACGATCCAACGCCTCCATTGAGAACATCTCCGGCCACAACGGTTCCGGTTCACCCTTTTCGTTGGTGACAATCGCCGGAAACTTGATGACCCTGAGAATGTCCGAGTCGATCTGCTCCATGACCCGCTCATAGAAGTCATCCTCACCAACACGGGTACCATTGATACTTGTTCGGCCCTTCTCACCGGGACGAGTCAACCAGTCCTGCCGAAAAATCTCGAACATCTGTTCGGTTAGGTTGAGAGAAACCCGTGACTGAATATCATCAATATGTAGGTGATCGGTTCGGGTACCAGCAATCTTAGATCGCCAACCCAATGAAACCATCGAATAGTCGCGTTCATCATGCCTGCTCTTCTTATAGACACTGAAGTAATCAGCGCCCCACGGCTGAGCGGTCTTACGCCCAGACTGGTTCTGGGGAACAAACGGACCATACTTCGCTACATAACGAGGAAACGGACCCTGAGGCTCCATACGGGAACGGATACGCCCAAGAATCTTACGGGCCATGTCCTGCCCCTCAGATCCGACAGTGATACGAAACTCAGGGTTAACGGCTAGTTTGTAGCAGAAGTAATCCTCCGCCAACGTGGTCTTGCCATGCTCCGGAGGCCACAAAATCAAAGTGATATTGCCGGGTGGCGTATTCTCGTAGGCTTCGATGGCTTTGAGATGAAACCACGGAGATTCATGTTCGAAATACTTGCTTCGGAAACTCTGGAATGTGCCATCCCAGTCCTCGTTACCGCCATCACTCAGAGCCTTCGTTCTGATGGCATCAGCCCGTTCGCTGAACTCAGGGATACGTTGACGCCACTTATCGTAGGCCGACCGTGTGACACCGGCTATCAGGCAAGCCTTGGAGATGGTGCCATGCTCCGCGAGTCCCGCAAGGAACAGGTCACGGGTTTTCTGGCCTCTGGCTTTGCTGACATTAGTATCAGTCATGAGTCGTAGTAATCTATGAGTGATCGAAGACTGACTTGCCTACTTCAAGCCCAATGGTTTCCGAAGCAATAACAACGTCAGTGCTTTCGATCTTTACCGTATGGGTACCGATCTGATCTAAATCAACATCAACATAATAGATGCCGGTACCACTACCAGACACAACTGACAATGAGGTATCCGCCCCGCTGGGCTTTTTTTGAGTAGCGGTAGCCGTAGTAGCCACCCCCGTCCCTGCCGTCTTGAACAACGCAGTTACTCGTACCCGGTCGCCTTTATCGTATACAGCCATTAGACACCTACCAGTAGGTCTAGGGAATGTTGCTGCTCTTCAGCATTACTGCTACCGATAATACTCGTTACGCTGATCGTCATATCGGGCTGAGGAACCTTACGGATTATTACCGGCTGGTTCAACGTCCCCGTACCAGTGATCGCACCCGTGACATACGCAACTTCAATAACAGCAGCAGTTACCGTAGCCGTACCTGTAATAGCAGCCGTTATCGGCCTTTCTCTAACAATCGCACCCGTAGCCGTAGCCGTACCAGAGATACTTCCAGCAACAAACGCCTCTTCAGTGATCGCAGCCGTAACCGTAGCCGTACCAGTAACCGCACCTGTGATTGACGCAACCTCAACAATCGCAGCAGTAACAGTCGCCGTGCCAGTAATCGCTGCGGCTATGGAAGCAACTTCAACTACCGATGCTGTGACAGTCGCCGTACCGGTAATCGCCGCCGTGATCGCATGAACCTGTATCCCCTGATAGGAATAAACGGTACTTCGATAGTCGATGCCAGACTGGCGATAGTCAATAGCCATTACTCAACCTCGGGCGGTGGTGGGGAGGAGATGCGCCCGTCGTCCAGCACCTCGGCGTCAGCGTAGAACTGCTGACAGAACGTGAGCGCCTCTGCTTCAGTCGATTCGGATACATCCCACGTTTCCAAACCTGTCAACGCAGCGGTAGTGGTCAGGTAACCGATGCGATAGCCGTCGTTATCAACAGCCGCCCCAGCCTCAGCATGACCTCCACGGTCGTCTATCTCACCCTCAGGACCAGTACCCCACACCCCGTCAGATAGTTTCCATTTCAGGTAGATCATTGGGTCAACTCCGCTTTCGCTTGGTCGGCCAACATCTGTTCCCGATCAGAAACCATTTCGTCCAACAAGCCGATCTGCCCCATCGCATCCAACTGCGCCCAACCAAGATTCCCAGCCATGATCTGTAGATTGGTCTGCCGGGTCATACGCTTCTCCCAATACTCAGGTTGGGCGTGGTCGATCTCGTCACGGGTGAAGTGCGGAATGCTGTGGAAGATGTCCATAAGGGCTTGCATCTCCCGACGGGC
>Ga0315327_10001041_pt1 | contig 14224 bp, 15 predicted proteins | sample M110032315metaG_FD_203460 | JGI IMG/M metagenome (GOLD analysis project Ga0315327, IMG submission 203460) | Ammonia-oxidizing marine archaeal communities from Monterey Bay, California, United States - M1 100m 32315 | ecosystem: Environmental > Aquatic > Marine > Coastal | place: USA: California... | reverse complement strand
TTTTTCCCTTTAACGGTTAACTACCAAGAAAAAACTTATGCTACAGGAAAGATTCCTGGCGGGTTCTTTAAACGAGAAGGAAGACCTACTGAAAAGGAAACTCTTACATCTCGTCTTATAGACAGACCCTTAAGACCACTCTTTAATTCAGATTTCCTTTATGAAGTCCAAGTCATTTGTACAGTTATGTCATCAGATAAAGACGTTGACCCAGACATTCTATCTTTTATAGCTGCATCTGCAGCTGTTGCTATTTCTGGTCTTCCATTTAACGGACCGCTTGGTGCTGCAAGGGTAGGATTTATAGATGGTCAATACTACATCAACCCAACACGAAGTGAATTAGAGGGATCTGATTTGGATATGGTCATAGCTGGAAGTGATGCAGCTGTCATTATGGTGGAGTCTGAAGCCAAAGAATTATCTGAAGACCAGATGCTAGGAGGCATCTTGTTTGCTCATCAAGAAATGCAAGGAGTGATAGAGGCCATTAAAGAAATGGCAAAAGATGTTGGAAAACCAACCTTTGAATATGAGCCGAAAGTTTTAGACACGGATCTTTTAGCTTCTGTAGAAGAGTCATACTCTGAAGCTATAGCCGATTCTTATAAGCTCCAAGATAAACAGGAAAGAGTGCAATCTTTAAATGATGTAAAAGAAACAATTGTTAAATCTATGATATCGGAAGACGAAGATTCTCCAAAAAAATCTGATTTGATGGATGCGGTTAAAAAAATTGAGAAGAAAATTGTAAGAACAAAACTTATTAAAGGTGAGGCCAGAATAGATGGACGAGATTTAGATACAGTCAGACCTATATTTGTTGAAACGGGTGTTCTCAAGAATACTCACGGCTCAGCACTGTTTACTCGAGGTGAAACACAAGCCGTTGTTACTGCAACTTTAGGTTCTCCAAGACAAGCTCAGCTCATTGATGCAATTGAAGGAGAATTTAAAGACCAATTTATGCTTCACTATAACTTCCCTCCTTATTCAGTTGGAGAAGCAGGCTTTATGTCTGGTCCAAAAAGAAGAGAAATCGGTCATGGAAAATTAGCTAGAAGAGCTCTAGAAGCTGTACTTCCTAGTCCTGAAGATTTTCCCTACACTATAAGAGTTGTTTCAGAAATTACTGAATCCAACGGTTCTAGTTCTATGGCAAGCGTTTGTGGTTCAAGTTTAGCTCTAATGGATGCAGGTATACCAGTGCGTTCACCAGTGGCCGGAATTGCTATGGGTCTTGTTAAAGAACAAGAAGGGTTTGCGGTAATTACAGATATCTTAGGTGATGAAGATCATTTAGGCGATATGGATTTTAAAGTTGCTGGAACTTCAGAAGGAATAACAGCCCTTCAAATGGATATTAAGATTGATGGTATCACGGAAGAGATATTTGAAGTTGCTTTAGAGAAAGCTGAAAAAGCAAGAGCTCATATTCTAGAGAAGATGAATGAAGTAATTTCATCTTCAAGAGAAGAGCTTTCTGATAAAGCACCACAGGCCGTAGTATTACAAATTAATACAAAGAAGATACGAGACGTTATTGGAAAGGGCGGGGAAACCATCCGAGCCCTTACTGCAGAGACAGGTGCTATTATTGAAGTAGAAGATGATGGAAAAGTTACTATCTATGGAGATACTCCTGAATCAAGAGCATCAGCTCTAAGCAAAATTGAAGAGATTACTGCAGTACCTGAAGTGAATAAAATTTATACAGGTAAAGTTGCAAATATCATGGACTTCGGAGCTTTTGTAACAATTATGCCTGGTACGGATGGTCTCGTTCACATCTCTGAAATTTCAGAGGAAAGAGTCGAAAAAGTTACTGATCACTTAACTGAAGGAGATGAGATAAAAGTTAAGGTTCTTGAAGTCGATCGTCAGGGAAAAATACGCCTAACGATGAAAGGCATAGAAGAGTAAAATTATTTGTAATAAAGGATAATTTATGCTAGCAAATTTTTGTTTTAATTACATCTTTACTGTTAGAATGAGTTAGTCCAAATTTTTTTGGGCGTTTGTTTAGCTAAAAAAATGGGTGAAATATGAATGCATTAAATATGTTGAAAGACTTAGTGGGATCTCTTACCGGTCTTGCCGTAGCTTTAATCGCTTTAGGCGTTGCTGCTGGTGTAGTATTCGGTGATGTTCCTTTTGTTGGTAGTGTCCTAGACAATCTACTTGGCCTCGTAAACACTTTAGGTGGTGAAGGTCTTGTTGGACTAATTGTTCTAGCGGTTCTACTGGACATGTATAGATAAGTCTCAACTTAGCTATCTATTGGAAAGGGGGCCTCTTAGGGGTACCCCTTTCTTTTTTTAAAAGCTTTATAAGAGGGTTAGCATGTTAGGTTTTGTAAGTAAATTTCAAGGAATTCTTTGGGAAATCACAAAATTCTTGGCTTTAGTTGTGGCAGTAGCCATTTTGATATCAATGTTATTTGGTACAGGGGTGCCATTCTTTGGTGGTATTTTAGAAAATACACAGAATGTAATAGCACTTCTTGGTTCTGAAGGTCTAGGATTGATTATTGCGATAATTATTATTCTTAGTGTTTGGAACTCAAGATCAAATTAATCAAGGAAATTAAAAAAAGGCATCTTTTTAGATGCCTTTTTTTTTGGAAAGTTATATGAAAGTACAAGACGGAGAAGTAAAAATTCAAGATAGAATCTTAATAGACGATTCTGAAGGTAATTCATTGAAAGCAGATTTATTCTTACCTCCTAATGATGATGTAGGAAGACCGGCTATATTATTTATCCACGGAGGTGGATGGAGAGAAGGAGATAGAAGCCAACTTAGAGGTTATGCAATTTTATTAGCACGTTTAGGTTTTGTAACTCTTTGTACTTCTTACCGTCTTTCTACTGAAGCAGTATGGCCAGCTCAAATACGAGACATTAACTGCGCATTAAGGTATTTCAGAACAAATGCTGATAACTTGGGAATAGATAAAGAAAGAGTAGGCGTGAGTGGCAATTCAGCTGGTGGACACCTTGCATTAATGGCAGCAACTAAGATTAAGAAATTTGGAGGGCAGGGTTACAGTAATGATGAATCCTCTTATGTTAAGGCTGTTTGTGCTATATACCCTCCAGCAAGAATAAAAAAATTAGATAACACTGACCCTTTAGATAATGCCTTTTTAGCCTTAATGGGAGAGGAAGCTGAACAGAGTGACTATGATGCTGCTAGTCCTATAAATTACATAAACAAGCATTATGTTCCAACTATGTTAGTTCATGGATCTAAGGACAGCATAGTGAATCTTCGCGAAAGTAATGATCTGTATAAAAAGTTACTTAAATATAATATTCCTGCAGAGATGCATATATTCTCAGAAGAAGATCATGCTTTTGATGGCAAGAATGAATATGGTAGAGTGGTAGCTGACCTTCAAGGTTTATTCTTTTTAAAATACCTATGATGAATAAAATAAACATAAAACCAACTACAGGTGAAGTAGGTGTCGAAATCCATGGGGTAGACCTCTCCAAGAAAATTCCTGATTCATTATTTAATGAGATTAGAAATGCATTTATTAAGAATGGATTAATTTTTTTTAGAGATCAAAATCTGACTCCGGAAGATCACATTAGATTTGCTGAACAATGGGGTGAAATAAATATAAATCGTTTCTTTGCTAAAGTTGATGGGTATGACCAGGTAGCAGAAGTGCGGAAAGAGCCTGATCAAAAAGGAAATATAGGGGGTGAATGGCATACTGATCATTCTTATGACCAGATCCCTGCTTTAGGTTCAATACTTGTAGCTAAAGAAATCCCAAGTAGCGGGGGCGATACTTTGTTTGCTTGTATGTATAAGGCATACGAAAACTTATCTGATGGCATGAAAGTTACTTTAGAAAGTCTCAATGCTGTTCATTCAAGTAGACATATTTTCGGAGAAGGTTCTGATTATTCTAAATTATCAAAAGGTAGAATAGGTAACGCTGAGCTTGCGACCCAAGATGCTATTCACCCGGTAATAATAACTCATCCTGAAAGCAAGAAGAAAGCGCTGTATGTAAATCGAGCTTTTACATTAAGATTTGAGGGGTGGACAAACGAAGAATCTAAACCTTTATTGGATTATTTATATGATCATGCAGTCGGCGAAAATAATACCACCAGATTTAAGTGGTCTCCAGGTTCTATAGCTTTTTGGGACAATAGGTGTACTTGGCACAATGCCTTAAATGATTATCATGGAGAAAGAAGACTCATGCATAGAATCACGATAGAGGGTTCAGAGTTGGTCTAATTATTTAAATTCTTTCTGTCCAAAGACTCCCTTATCACTCTACACTCTTTTTCATTAAGCTTGAACTTAGTTAGGAGGTACGCCCCTATGAGGCAACAGGCAAGAGGAAAAAGGCAATAAAGAGTTACCAATACAGATTTAACTTCAAATGTTTGTTCTTGATTTGGAATAAAACCTGCAAGTTGAAGACTAAAGCCAGTCAGTAAAAGCATTACCCCTGCGGAAGCTTTATAAATAAAACTCCATGCAGCAAAATAGGAACCTTCTTTCCTTTCTCCGGTTAAATTCTCATCATAGTCTATTACGTCTGCCTGAATAGAAGGGCCTACAGTACTGCCACAACCATTGGCAAGCCCAGCAAAAAAAGCAGCCACTAATACATAAATAATTTTTATGTTTACGTCATCGATAAAGAGTATTAAAAACATTGATCCAAATGAGACACCAGTTAGGGTCATTGATGCAATCCAAAGTCTGACTTTTCCAAATTTAATCGAGAGAGGGAGCCAAAAGGGAACAGAAAATGCAGAAGGTATAAGGTAGCAAAGTATAAAGATAGGCGCCCAGTGTGCTGCGCCGACAATATATTGTGCAACATATAGTGTTAATACGGCTATTGCTGCACTTCCTACGTGCTCTATAAATATGGCTATAATTAGTAATCTTGCGTGAGGGTTTTCCCAAACATCTTTATAAGCTCTGTAAGGATTTTTTAATTCACGGTTCGAGTAGTCTGATCTTTCTTTAAGTTTATAAACTGAATATAGAATTAGAGCAGAAGTTATTATAACCGCTATTATTGAGTGGTTGAATATAATCTCTCTAAGTGACTCCCTGTTATTTTGCTCTGCAATGATAAATAAATAAAAGCTAATTAGCGATAAAGCAGAACCCACTGTATAGAAAAAATGGCGCACTCCAAAAATCTTACTTCTTTCATGATAGTCTGATGAAAGTTCTGCACCTAATGAAAGATGAGGAACAACGAATATAGTCATCGAGGTATAAAAACCTAGAATACCAATTGCAAACCAAAGAGTAAGAAGATTTTCATCTTCATTTTGAGGCGGGAAGAAAACCATGAGGTAAAATATAGAAATTGGCACTATGCTTATTAGCAGCCAACTCCTTCTTCTTCCTAAAGACCATTTTGTTTTATCAGATAAGTAACCAACCAGAGGGTCATTGATAGCATCCCAAACTCTAGATATGCTAAAAATTAACCCAACAACTGCAGGAGCTATTAATAAGATATCCGTTGCAAATTTCATTACATAGATAGCCATTAGAAGGTACATGTACCCAGCGCCTATAGCAGGAGAGCCGTAGATGAAGCTATCTTTAAAGCTAAATTTAGATCCTTTTTGATTAGACATGCTTTGTAGATTTTACAGTTGATAAAAACCTGCAGAAACTAAATTTAAGATTTTAATTTATTGTTTTTGTTTAAATGTCTTTAATTTTTGTTTGAATATACTTCAGAGCTTTCAAGGTTAAGTTCTTCATTGGTTTGATGAAGGTCATCGTGAGAAACTTCTATATTAGGATTTGGTTCGAGACTATCTGAAGTTGGAGGATTGGCTATTTCTTTAAGTAAACCCCAGAACCAAAGAGTTAAATGGCTTATTAAATAAATAGCAGCCAAACCGACTGCAATATAAAGAATCGCCACAATCAATAGCCATAATATGTCTACCATAATGCTTCCCCCAGAAACTATACTTATCTTATCTTAGATGGAGACTTTTATAAAGTTTAGAGCTGGTGGTTATGGGTGGACTTGAACCACCGACCCCGGCATTATGAATGCCGTGCTCTAACCAGCTGAGCTACATAACCAAGATGCGGATTTTATGAGTCTGAGACTATAAAGTCGAGTAAGGATTACACATTAAATCTAAAATGAATAATATCTCCATCTTTAACAATATATTCACTGCCTTCAGACTTAAGTTTTCCTGCTTCTTTGGCTCCAGATTCGCCACTGAAGTTTATAAAATCTTCATAACCAATTGTTTCAGCTCTGATAAAACCTTTTTCAAAATCAGTATGAATTTCGCCAGCAGCTTGAGGTGCTGTTGCACCAGATCTTATAGTCCAGGCCCTAACTTCTTTTACTCCTGCTGTAAAATAAGTTTGTAATGAGAGCATTTCATAACTTGCTCTTATAAGTTTGTTAAGACCAGGCTCATCCATGCCCAAATCTTCTAAGAATTCCTTACCTTCTTCTTGGTCTAATTCTGCTATTTCGGCTTCTATTTGGTTACAGAGTATCAATACTTGAGAGTTACTTGATTTCGCATAATTAACTAGATTATCAACTAAAGGGTTTTTTTCTCCTAGATCCTCAACGTTTGCTATATAGAGACATGGTTTTGTTGTTATTAGCTGTAATTCTTTAAAATATTCTGCATTTTTGATATAAAAATCTGAGTGTCTGCCTAGAACCCCTTTATTCAATTCAGTTTCTAGAGATTCAAGTCTTTCCTTCGCAGTTAATACTTCTTTATCGCCACCTCGCGATGCCTTTTCAAGTCTTTGTTTTGCATTTGAGATAGTCTCAAGGTCTGCCAGTAGCAATTCTGTTTCTACTGTCTCTAGATCTATAACCGGATTTATTTCATTATGAACGTGAGTGATATCATCATTTTCAAAGCATCTTACGACATGGATAATTGCTTGCGTTTCTCTAATATGAGAAAGAAATTTATTTCCAAGACCTTCTCCTTCTGACGCACCTTTAACCAGCCCTGCTATATCAACAAATTCAGTGGTTGTAGGTATGACTTTTTCAGGCTTTACAATTTCAGCTATAGAGCTAAGCCTAAAGTCAGGAACTGGAACTATTCCTTTATTTGGTTCAATCGTACAAAACGGAAAGTTTTGTGCATCTATGCCAGCAGAAGTAAGGGCATTGAAAAGGGTGGATTTCCCCACATTTGGTAAACCAACTATTCCACATTTTACGCTCATAGATTAACTGTCCATATTTGTGTGCAGTTTCAACATTGCTTCTTGCCATTTAGACTGAATAACCAGATCTATAGTCTCTAAAGAATCTCTCATGTTTGTCTCTATTAGATCTCTTTCTTTACTAGTTGGTTTTGTTAAAACATATTTTGTTACATCTTTTTCTTTACCTGGGTGTCCAATGCCAATTCTTAACCTTTTAAACGATGATTCTCCGTTAAGATGGTCAATTATATTTCTTAGACCGTTATGACCTCCGTGACCTCCCATCTCTTTAAATTTTAAATTACCAAAAGGTAAATCCAAGTCATCATGTACTATTAGGATCTGTTCAGTAGGGATGTTAAGAAAGCTTTTTGTCTTTTTCACCGCGATCCCACTTTCATTCATATAGTGGTCTGGTTTTAGTAAGTGAAGCGTTCTATTAAAAGCTAATACTTTTCCGTAACTACCTAGAAATTTTTTCTCTTTCTTTAATTCAATGCCGTACTTGTCAGTAAGAATATCTATAAAGTCTTCGCCAACATTATGTCGAGTATGTTCGTACTGTTTACCGGGATTTCCTAGCCCCACAATGAGTATACTCATGAATAAAATAGGGAAGTAATCCAGAAGCTCTTATTATTCAGAGTCACCTTCTGTGCTTTCAGAATCCTCAGAACCTTCCTCGTCTACACCTTCCTCATCTTCTTCACCTTCTTCACCTTCTTCACCTTCTTCACCTTCAACAATTTCAGGTTCAATCTCTATAACTTTAGCTTCTGTAACAGAAACTACAGCTTGGTCTCTATCTTCACCTAAAGCTAATATAGGAATCTCAACTCCCTCAGGTAGATTCAGAGCTGAAAGAAATACTGAATCTCCTATGTCCATTTCTTCTACGTCTACTTCTAAAAACTCAGGTAAGTTCGATGCAAGACAGCTGATATCAATATCGTTGATTAGATGAGATACAACCCCTCCGTGCATCTTCACTCCGACACAAGATTCTTCATTTATAAATCTTATGGGTACAGAAATACTAATTTTTGTATCCGGGTTAACTCTCATCAAGTCTGCGTGAAGAACTCTTTCAGTAGCAGGATGACGCTGGATCTCTTTGATAATTACATTTTCTTCTTTTCCTGCGACTGAGATACTAAGAATTTGAGTCGTGAATCCTGGTACCGATGATGCTTTAGAAATATCTTTTTCAAGAATTGAGATCCTTAGAGGCTCTTTAGATCCACCATAGATAACAGCAGGTACTGAGCCACTTCTTCTTAGAAGTCTACTTGAAGACTTACCTTCTGTTTCTCTATTCTCAGCGTTTAAACTTACTTGCTCACTCATCTCTTGTCTCCATATCTATAAGAACATTGCGCTTATAGATTCTTCGTTATTAACTCTTCTAATTGCTTCTGCCAAAGTAGGTGCCATAGTGATTATTCGAATCTTCTTACAGGCCTGTGCTTCTTCAGAGAGCGGTATGGTATCCGTTACAACCAATTGATCAAGCTTTGATTTAGAAATTTTTTCTATTGCATTGCCCGATAAGACAGGATGAACAATATAAGCATAGACTTTAGTGGCTCCATTTTCTTTTAATGCTGAGGCAGCATTGCATAAAGTTCCAGCTGTATCAGCTATATCATCAACAATAATGCAGTCTTTATTTTCAACATCGCCAATCACATTCATGACTTCAGATTGGTTAGATTCATCTCTTCTTTTATCAATAATGGCCAGATCAGAAAGTCCTAGTACCTTAGCTAGTGCTCTAGACCTAACAACACCACCAACATCAGGAGAAACCACCAGCTGCTTATCCGAATTCATTTTCATGATATCGTCTCTCATTACTTTCGTTCCATAGACGTTATCAACTGGTATATCAAAAAAACCTTGGATCTGTTCGGAATGCAATTCCACAGTTAAGACGCGATCTATTCCTGATCGTTCTAATATATCAGCCATAACTTTTGCGCTTATTGGAACTCTTTCAGACCTTACTCTTCTGTCTTGTCTGGCGTATCCGTAATAAGGAACAACGGCCGTTATTCTTCCGGCAGAAGACCTTTTGAGTGCATCTACCATTATTATAAGTTCGAGGAGGTTGTCACCAGCTGGAGCGCAAGTAGGTTGAATTAAGAAAACATCCTTTCCTCTAACATTTTCTTGTATGCCAATACTAATTTCACCATCGCTGAAGGTATCTACTTTAGCTTCACCCAGTCTAATTCCTAATTCTTTAGAAATTGCTTCAGATAGACCTTTATTTCCATTTCCGGAGAACAAAACTAACCCATTTCTTTGAAAATTCATCATATCTATCTTACCTCACAAAACTTGGCTGGGGTGGATGGATTCGAACCATCGCATGGCGGCATCAAAAGCCGCTGCCTTACCGCTTGGCTACACCCCAATTCAATGGCGCGTATTTTATTCTAAAATCTGTAATAAAGGTGAATGATCTAAACTTTTTACTAAAAAAGCTTCAGGCAGGAGGATCAGCTTACTTTCCGCATCTTCTTTTGAATCACATTCCATAAAAATTGCCGATCCTGTACCTGTTAGCTGAGGATTCCCCAATATTTCAAGTTTTTGGAACAAAATATCTAGTTCCTTGTAATTTTTCCTAGCCCACCCAGTAAAAGAATTTACCCTGTTTCCTTGTAAGAAATCATCCTTAGAGATGATGGTTTCATTAGTTAGATCTAAGCCGTCAAAAGCTAATTTTGTACTTATCTTTGTTTCAGGTAAGAACAACAAGAACCAGCTTTCCTTCAATTCCAAAGAAGAAAAAATTTCCCCGCGCCCTTCTGACCAACAAGAGTAACCGTGGATAAAAAAAGGAATATCTGAACCTAACTTAAGACCTAAAGTTTGTAATTCTTGTTTACTGTAATCTAGATTCCATATTTTATTGAGAGCAATGAGGGTGGCAGCGGCGTCAGAACTTCCGCCACCCAAACCTTTTTGTTGAGGGATATTCTTTGTCAGATTAATCTCTACTCCCAATGTGGAATTAGAGTCATTTCTTATTAGCTCTGCTGCTTGGATTACAAGATTATTTTTTATAGGAGGGGACTCTTTTAAAACAATTTCTTCTTTAGTTAAGTAAAACTCTAAGACATCAAAAAAGTTGATGAAACTAAAGTAACTCGAGATGTCATGATAGCCATCACTTCTTTTTCCTAAGACTTGCAAATGGAGGTTTAGTTTTGCAGGAGCTTTAATTGACAGTTTATTCAATGTAATTTTTATTAATTATCTCTAGTTGCATTTCGTTATTCTCAATAATAATCTTTTTGGGTAACTTAAACCCATTAACAGAGCTAATACCATCTGGGTACTTGACGTTCCAATTTAAGGGAAGTGCCTGCTCTTGACCAAGTAAGTTTTTAAGAAGGTTCTTTAGAGTAAGACTTTTTTGACTAAATTGATACTCAGTATTAATTTCATTTTCATAGAATAAATCACTTAGATTTAATTTTTCATCCAATTGAAAATAAATTTTCTTTTCTGGTAGTAAAAAGTTTTTTCCAATTCTTAATTCAATTAAATCTTCAATTTTTTTTATCACAAAATAGCCTGTTTCCTTGATATCGTTGATCGAAGTCTTAAACTTGCCTTCAAGAGTGTAATTAGATTGGAACTGAATATCTTTTAATTCCGAATTTTTTATTAATTGAGGTTTAGTACTGCAACTAATAAGAAAAAGACTAGTTATAATAAAAAATAGTAATAATCTAAAATTTAAATAATGAGAATTCATAGCTTAATAACAAATCTTGAAGGTTTAACGGGATGATTGAAAGCATTTTATCTAAATTATCAGAGATTGCTTCTAGATATAAAGAAATTGAAGACTTGCTTAGTCAGCCAGATGTTACGAGCGATCAAGAAAATTACATAAAAATTTCAAAGGAATATTCAGATCTAGCACCAGTAGTTAACAGCTATAATGAATACCTTAAATCTCAAAATGGTCTGGAAGAGGCTCTTGTTCTTTCCAAAGACGAGGACCCAGAAATGAGAGCGATGGCAGAGGTTGAGATATCAGACTTAAAAGAAAGGACTCTAGATCTTGAAGGAGAAATTAAGAAACTTCTTTTGCCTAAAGATCCAGATGATTCTAAGGACGTATTCTTGGAAGTTAGAGCAGGAGCAGGTGGCGACGAGGCTGCTCTGTTTGCAGGGGATTTATTTAGAATGTACTCAAGATTAGCAGAACGAAATAATTGGAAAATGGAAGTTGTAAATATACGAGAAGGAGATCATGGAGGCTACAAAGAGCTTGTTACTCGAATAGAAGGTGCTGATGTTTATAAGCAACTTAAATTTGAAGCCGGTGTCCATAGGGTGCAAAGAGTGCCTTCTACCGAGTCTCAAGGAAGAATTCATACTTCAGCTTGCTCAGTAGCTGTTCTTGCTGAAATGGATGCTTTAAAAGAAATTATTATCGATAAGAGCGACCTTAGGGTGGATACATTCAGAGCTTCCGGAGCTGGAGGTCAGCATGTAAACAAAACAGACTCAGCCGTTCGTTTAACACATACTCCTTCAGGAATAGTTGTTGAGTGTCAAGATGGAAGGTCGCAGCACAAGAATAAAGAAAAAGCCATGTCCTTGCTAAAAGCTAAACTCTTGGATTCAGAAAAAGAAAAAAAAGATGCAGAGCAAGCTGAAAATAGAAAGGTGATGGTGGGCTCTGGCGATAGATCAGAAAAGATAAGAACATATAATTTTCCTCAAAACAGGATAACAGATCATCGAATAGAAATGTCTGTGCATAATCTAGCTGGCTTTCTTGATGGCGACATGGAAACGATGATTTCTTCTTTACTAGAAGAGAATCAAGCCCGCGCTTTGGCAAATTTAGAAAAAACTTCTATATGACAAGGCTTCTTGCTTCTGATTTACTGAAAGAACAGATTTTAATAAACAAAAATAACAACTGTGATCGTGTTGATTTAGAGCAGATATTTCTTTTTATCTTGAAGATAACTAGGTCAGATTTTTACAGTAAATCCCACTATCTCACTTCGAAAGATTATAAGAATTTAAGTGATATGATAAATAGGCGTAATGACGGAGAACCTCTTGCTTATATAGTAGGGAAGATAGGCTTTTGGAATATTGATTTAAAAGTTAATAAGCATGTTCTGGTACCAAGACCGGAAACTGAAACTATCATGGAGCTGGTTTTAAACTCCTTTGACCAGCAATCAATTAAAATTTTAGATGCTGGAACAGGTAGCGGAGCAATTGCCCTTGCATTGGCATCTGAGAGGAAAAATTGGTTAATCTATGCATTAGAAAAATCTGAAAATTCGATAAAAATCGCTATAGATAACATGAATAATCTCGGACTTCGTGTTGGCTTCTTTAGATCAAACTGGTTAGACTCGATTCAATCATCTTCTCTGGATGTTGTTGTTAGTAACCCTCCTTATATTGCTGTAAATGATCTTCGATTAAAAGCAGATGGAGTTTCTAAGGAGCCATTAGAAGCTTTAGTTTCAAGAGATCAAGGTTTTGCAGATCTAAATAAAATAATAAAAGATAGTTTTAGATGTTTAGTAAAGGGAGGTAGGATCTTCGTAGAGCATGCTCCTGAACAAAGTGATTTAGTCGAAGAATTTTATAAAAAATCTAACTATACTGCCATAGAGGTACATAAAGACCTTAATGGTGATAATAGAGTTTCAAGTGGAATAAAAAATTAAAAAAAGAGGGTATTGAATTGTTTCTTGAGGGTTATTTAGAAGGATATTATGGCAGGTTATTGTCTTGGCAGGACAGATCAATATTATTAAAAACACTCTCTCAGCTTGAAATGAATACTTATATTTATGGGCCTAAAGAAGACCCTTACCACAGAATAGATTGGTTTAAGCTTTACCCTGATAACGAGTTAAAGAATCTTAAAAACTTTAAAAAAGAAGCAACTAAACTAGGGATAACGCCTTATTTTTCTTTATCACCCGGCCTTTCTTTTAAAGGCGATGAAGAACTCGATTTAGAAAAATTGAAAAAGAAATACGCTCAACTTCAGTCAATTGGTTTCAAAGATTTTGCTATTTTCTTCGATGATATTGAGTCTGAGCGTGATGAAGGATTAGGAAAAATGCACGGGCTTGTAGTGAAAGAACTATCAGAGTTTCTAGAAAAGGATTCTTCAAGTTCTTTGATGTTTTGCCCCACGGTCTATTGCAACAGCTTTGCAAATGACAATATTTCTAATTCTACATATTTAAAAGGTTTATCTGCAACAGTCCCAAACAATCTGCCGATGCTTTGGACCGGTAAACAAGTGGTGAGTCAATATATAGATGATCAGGAAATTGAAGAATTAAATAAAGTTATAAGTAATCCAATAGTTTTTTGGGATAATTATTATGCAAATGATTATTGTCCTACTAAGTTCTATATTGGATCTTATCGAGGCCGAAATATTACTAAAAAGGCTATTCAAGGCATAGGGTTAAACCTTACTGGTTTGCCAATAACTGATAGTATTATTTTACACCACTTAAAAGGTAACATGAGTACCGAGAAAATTTTAAAGGAGTTCGGAGTTCCTCTAGATTTCAACGCTCTTATACCTTTCTTCGATGGGCCATTTGAAGATTTACCTAAATTGAATAGTCTCGATGACATTCAATACTTAATCAACCTTTCTAACGAGTTATGCGTTAATTGGAAGAGTCCTCTTCAGCTTGAATGGTCGCCTTTTTTGTGGGATTTTTTCAATCAGTTGCATTTCTTAAAAAAAATTAAATCTGGTGCTGATAAAAAGACACTTGAAGCTTGGGCTTCTCGAAGATATTCTGGTCCGCTATTTAAATCTATATTTATTGAAAAGAACGAAGAGAGGTAAGAAATGTTAGGAAATATGATGCAAGGCCAATTATTAATATCCGGTCTTATAGAACATGCTGAGGCTTATCATGCAGATGCTGAAATTGTATCGAGGACGGTTGAAGGGCCTATACATCGTTAC
>Ga0315327_10001037_pt1 | contig 14250 bp, 17 predicted proteins | sample M110032315metaG_FD_203460 | JGI IMG/M metagenome (GOLD analysis project Ga0315327, IMG submission 203460) | Ammonia-oxidizing marine archaeal communities from Monterey Bay, California, United States - M1 100m 32315 | ecosystem: Environmental > Aquatic > Marine > Coastal | place: USA: California... | reverse complement strand
AGTAAGTAGATAACTTAATTTAATTTATAAAAATGTCAAAATTATAAACGAGAGTTCTTTCAAAACTATAGATAAATATTATTTTATTTTTTATTAAAGAGGTAAATAAATTGGAAAATAATTCAGATGATGATAAGAAAACAAGAAGAGATTTTATTCATATAACTTCTGGTGTTACATTTGCAGCAGGTGCAGCAGCAGCAGCTTGGCCATTAATAGATCAAATGAATCCATCGGCAGATGTATTGGCTTTAGCGAGTATTGAAGTAGATTTAGAACCGCTTCAACCAGGACAATCAATAAGTGTTTTATGGAGAGGTAAGCCTTTATTTATAAGGCGAAGAACAGAAGAAGAAATTGCTAAAGCTAGAGATATAGATCTGAATATTCTTAAAGATCCTCAATTAGATGAAGATAGAGTTAAAAACTCAAATTATTTAGTTATGGTTGGGGTTTGTACACATCTTGGTTGCGTTCCATTGGGACAACAAGGTGAATATGGAGGATGGTTTTGTCCTTGTCATGGTTCTCACTATGATACTTCTGGAAGAATTAGAAAGGGACCAGCACCTACAAACTTAGAAATTCCTCCTTATGTTTTTTTAGATGAAAATACTATAAAAATTGGATAATTAGATGAAAGGCTTTTTTGTATGAGTAATATTAAGAATGGTAAAGGTATAATTGGATGGATAGATTATAGGCTTCCTATCTTCAGTACTTTACAACATACCCTAGTAGATTATCCTACACCAAAAAATTTAAATTATTGGTGGAATTTTGGATCTTTAGCAGGGATATTTTTAATGATTCAAATAATTACCGGTATTGTACTTGCAATGCATTATACTCCTAGTGTAGAAGGTGCTTTCGCAAGTATTGAGCATATTATGAGAGATGTAAATTATGGTTGGTTAATTAGATATATTCATATGAATGGGGCATCTTTTTTCTTTATTGTGGTATATATTCATATTTTCAGAGGATTGTATTATGGTTCCTATAAATCACCTAGAGAGGTTTTATGGTGGTTAGGTTTGATTATATTATTACTGATGATGGCTACAGCATTTATGGGATATGTTTTACCTTGGGGTCAAATGAGCTTTTGGGGTGCAACAGTTATAACCAATTTATTCTCAGCTGTTCCTATAGTTGGAACAGCAGTTGTAGAATGGCTTTGGGGAGGGTTTGCTGTTGATAATGCTCTATTAAACCGTTTCTTTGCATTACATTATTTATTCCCATTTTTAATTGTTGGAGTGGTTATTTTACATATAGTTGCTCTTCACACACATGGCTCAAATAATCCTTTGGGTATAGATAGAAAGGGACCTCAGGATTCGATTCCTTTTCATCCATATTACACTATAAAAGATTTATTTGGATTAAGTTTTGTACTAACCATTTTTGCTGCTGTGGTATTTTATGCTCCTGATTATTTGGGGCACCCTGATAACTATATACCTGCTGACCCTTTAAAAACCCCAGCTCATATCGTTCCAGAATGGTATTTTCTTCCATTTTACGCAATTCTTAGAGCTATTCCAGATAAACTTGGTGGTGTAATTGCTATGATTAGTGCTATATTTATTCTATTTGCGCTTCCATGGTTGGATACTTCAAAAGTTAGGTCAGCCACATTTCGTCCAATTTACAAAAAATTCTTTTGGTTTTTGTTGATAGATGTAATTATTTTAACATGGGTAGGTGGAAGTCCAGCTGAAGGAAAATTTATTCTTATTGGACGGTTAGCTACAATATATTACTTTGCTCATTTTATTATATTTATGCCCATTATAGGAATAATAGAAACGCCTAGACCACTTCCTAATAGTATCTCTGAGTCTGTATTAAAAAAAACTATTAAAGATAGGATATAGTTATGGAAAATTATTATAAAATTCTTAAAATATTTTTGTTTTCTGTCATTCTAATAAATTCTTGCGTGTTTAATGTTTTTGCTGCTGGACCAGATACTAACATTACTAAAATGAAATTTTCATTTGATGGTATTTTTGGAGTAATAGATAAGGCTTCGGCTAGAAGAGGTTTACAGATTTATAATGAAATTTGTTCTGGTTGTCATAGTTTAGAGCATGTTTCATATAGAAATCTTATAGATATTGGTTTTTCAAAAGAACAAGTAAAGACTTTTGCATCACAATTTGAAGTTATGGCTGAACCAGATTCTGAAGGTGAAATAAATATGCGGCCTGCTATTCCTTCGGATAGATTTATCAATCCTTATCAAAATGTTAACCAAGCAAAAGCTATGAATAATGGAGTTATTCCTCCAGACTTATCTTTAATTATTAAAGCAAGGGCAGGAGGGGCCAGCTATTTTTATAGTCTATTAAAGGGTTATGAAGATGCTCCAGAAGGTGAAGAGTTATCTAATGGCTATTATAATGTAGCATATCCAGGCTATATTATTGCTATGCCACAACCATTATATGGTGAGGATGTAGAGTATATGGATGGAACTAAAGCAACTATGGAACAAGAAATTATTGATCTAGTTTCTTTTCTTACTTGGACAGGACAACCAGAATTAAATGAGAGAAAATCTATGGGGTTTAGAGTTTTTCTTTTTTTAGTTTTTATGACAAGTGTCTTGTTTCTTTCCTATAGAAAAATTTGGAAAAAAATTAAAGGCTAATTAAATCTTTTTAGAATATTTTGTAATTTTATTTTAGCTTGTTGAGGTCTTGCTTCTTCAGGTGTAATTAAAGCGTAGTCAAGAGCACTATATGCTGGATCATTCCAGTCCCACTTTGTTTTTTCAATATTTTTTATAATACTTTTTACTAAATTTTTAGCATTTAAAGAATTAGTATTAAGTACTTTAATAATACTATCTACAGTAACGGCATCATGATCAGGATGCCAACAATCATAATCTGTTACCATAGCTATAGTGGCATAAGCTATTTCAGCCTCCCTGGCTAGTTTTGCCTCTGGCATATTAGTCATACCTATAACATCACAGTTCCAAGACCTATACAGATTAGACTCTGCTAATGTTGAAAACTGAGGTCCTTCCATTGCAATATATGTTCCTCTATTCAGAATATTGATATTATCAGGAGCTGATTCAAATATAATTTTACTTAGATTTTTAGATGTAGGTTTTGCCATTGATACATGCGCAACTATTCCATCGTTAAAAAAACTTTTTTTTCTTGCAAATGTTCTATCTATAAATTGATCTATAATAACAAAGTCTCCTGGTTTTATAGATTCTTTAAGACTTCCAACAGCAGATAATGATATTATATCTGTGACCCCTAATGATTTTAAACAATCAATATTTGCTCTATAATTTATATTAGATGGAAGTAAATTATGACTTTTCCCATGTCTTGGTAGAAATGCAATATTTATATTATTTATAATGCCTGTCAGAATTTTATCAGATGGTTCTCCAAATTCTGATGATACATTTTGCCATTTAGCATCTGATATATTGTCTAAATCATATATACCACTTCCACCGATAATTCCTAAATAAGGCTTTTCTTTATTCATTTTATTTACCGAACACCTAATAAAATGATTTCAAAAATAAGAGTAGAATTAGCTGGAATTAATCCGTTACCTACTGCACGGCCACCATAACCCATTGATGGAGGAATTATCAAACATCTTTTCCCATCTTCTTTCATTCCTATTAATCCTTCTTCCCATCCTTGAATTACCATACCTTGGCCTAAGGATAATTGGAATGGCATTCCTCTCTCTATAGATGAGTCGAATTGACTGCCTTTAGCATCACAATAATTTTTAGCCTCTATTTTTGAATCATATAACCAGCCTGTGTAGTGAACAGCAACTTCTTTTCCTTTTACAGCTGTTCTACCATTACCTATTTCAAGGTCAGTTATAATAAGTTCCTTTGGTTCTTCCATAGAAAATGTATTATTGCACATAATAATTAAAGTTACAGAAATAAATAATAACATCTTATAAGGTTTAAATATTAAATTGAATTGCATTTGAGCTCCTATCTAAATTATTACAATGAGTTTTTTAAAAATTCTATAGTTCTTTTATATGCTAAATTTCTTGATGCTTCATCATAACTATCTCTTTGGTCACAAAAAAATCCATGGTCTGCATTTTTATAAGTATGAATTGTTATACTTGGTTCTTTATTTTTAGAAAAATTCTTAATTTTATTTTGGTCTTCTTTATTGATTGTTCTATCTTTCTCACCTAAATGAACTAGGGTAGGACATCTAGGAGATTTATCTAGAAAATTAGATATTTGTGATCCATAAAAACATACTGAAGCATCTAATCCATATGCTGTACAAGCTGCTTTCCATGATAGAGAACCGCCATAGCAATAGCCAATTGTTGCTACGTTATAAGATACCTTAAGGTTAGCAATACAACTTAATATATCCATAGTAGGTAGATCCCATCCAGACTTCTCTTTTAATTCTTTCCCTTTTTCTACACTAGCAGCTGAGTAATCTAGACTAACATCATTTTCAATTCTATAAAATAGATCAGGCACCCATGTTATAAATCCTTCTTTTGAAAATTTTTCGGCAATGTTTTTGATATGATCATTAACTCCAAATATCTCTTGAATTAAAACTATAGCACCTATTCTTTCGATGGACGGTTCATATATATAAACCGGTATATCTTTATCATCAGCAGACTTTATTTTAATCTTATTATTCATCTTTTACTTTCTATATTTCTATACATTAAACCTAAATACAATAATATCACCATCAATGACAATATATTCTTTTCCTTCTGTTCTGATATAACCATTTTCTCGAGCTTTTTGCTCTCCTCCTAATTTTATATAATCATTAAAAGAAATAGTTTCAGCAGCAATAAAACCTTTAGAAAAGTCATTATGGATTTTTCCTGCTGCCTCTTTCGCTATAGTACCTTTTTTAATTGTCCACGCTCTAACTTCCTTAGGTCCTGCGGTAAAATATGTAATTAAATCTAATAGATCATAGCCAGCTTTAGTTAATTTTTCTAATCCAGATTCAGATAAATTTAAAGCAGTTAAAAATTCTTTTCTTTCTATTATATCAGGAATTTCTGAAATTTCAGATTCTAACTTTGCAGACATTGTAATTGTTTTAATGCCTTTAGTAGTTCCTAGCTCAGTTAATTTATTAGAATAATTATTACCGTTAACTGATGACTTCTCATCAACGTTAGCTACAAATAAAACAGGCTTACTAGTTAGTAAATTTAATTGCTTAACAATTAAGGAATCTTCTCTAGAAAATATTATTTCCCTCACAGGTATTCCTTTTTCGAGTTGATCAATAATTTTAATAATTATTTCAAAACTTAACTTAGCCTCTTTGTCTCCACTTTTAGATTTTTTTTCTATAGAAACTTTTTGTTTATTTAGACTTTCAAGATCTGATAACATAAGTTCAGTTTCTATAACCTCTATATCATTTATAGGGTCTATTTTATTGTTAACATGAGTTATATCATTATCATCAAAACACCTAATTACATGGCAAATAGCATCAACTTCTCTAATATTGGCTAGAAATTGGTTTCCTAAACCTTCTCCTTTGCTTGCTCCTTTCACTAAGCCAGCTATATCCACAAAATCAACATAAGTAGGAATAATTTGATTAGGGTTATTAATATTTGCTAATTTATTTAGTCTTTCATCAATTAAAGCAACTCGTCCTATATTAGGTTCTATAGTACAAAAAGGATAATTCTCTGCACTAGCAGAGAGACTTTCAGTTAAGGCATTAAATAGTGTTGATTTTCCTACATTAGGTAAGCCTACAATACCACAATTAAAACCCATTTGTTTTACCTCTAGTTATAGTATCTGAAAGTATCTGAGCTAAATTATCTACATTTTTAATTATTAGATTTAGATTAGAACTAATATCATTGATTAAATTATTTATACTGATTGACTCATCTTTACTAAAGTCTCCTAAAACATAATTATTTACAAGATTTTTTTCTCCTGGGTGTCCTATACCAATTCTTAAACGAATGTAATCATCTCCTATATGAGAGTCTATACTTTTTAGTCCATTATGGCCACCAGAGCTTCCACCTATTTTTGTTCTAATATCGCCTATTTTTAAGTCCAAATCATCATGTATTACAATAATTTGCTTATTTTTAAGTTTATAGAATTTTTTAATATTGCTTAGGCTTTGGCCGGATAAATTCATAAATGTTTGAGGTTTAACAAGTAATATTGGGCTACCATTAAGTTTTTTTGCTATAATATGAGACTGAAATTTATTTTTAAATTGAGAGAAAGAATAACTTTTTGCAATATTATCAATAGCCATAAAGCCTACATTATGTCTATTCATACTATACTTAGTTTCTGGATTTCCAAGTCCAACTAAGACTAACACTAATTTACTTCCATTCTATAAATTAATTATTCTTCTTTTTTATCATTTTCTTCTGATGATTTATCTTCACTAGAAGTAGCTTCTCCTTCAGTAGTCTCTTCTTCACCTTCTTCTACTTCGGAACTTTCTTCTTCTTCTTCCGATGTTAGCGCAGCAGGAGCTACAACACTTGCAATAATAAAGTCTCTATCTGTAATAGTTGGAATAACGCCGTCAGAAACTTCTTTTATATTACTAAAGCGAATTGAGTCCCCAAGTTCAAGGCCAGTTAGGTCAATAATAAACAATTCAGGAATATTAGATGCAGGACAAGATACTTCAATGCTATATCTAACAATATTTAATATACCACCTTTTTTTATGCCTGGGCATTCTTCCTCATTTTCAAATTTAACGGGCACTTCAATTGTTACCTTGGTATTATCACTAACTCTTAAAAAATCTATATGTTGGGCCTTTTCAGTAACTGGATGTAGAGAAATTTCTTGTGGAAGAACTCTTATATTTTCTTTTTCTACTTCTAAATCACATAATTTATTAAAAAAACCTTCTTTTCTCAGTTCAGCATTTAAATCTCTTTCGTTAATAGAGATAGCTATTGGCTCTAATTTATTTCCATAAATTATAGCTGGAATTTTTCCTTCACTTCTCAATGTTCTTGATTTACCTTTTCCTACAGATATTCTTTTTTCTGCTGAAAGGTTAGATGTCATTACCATTGTTTACTCCTATACTATAATAAAATATATTTTTACTAATAAAATTATTTTCTAGTCAAATAAGCTAGAAACTGAATTATCTGAACTAATTCTCCTTATAGCTTCCGCAATTAGTGGAGCTAGGTTTAATATACGTATGTTAGTTGCGTCAAGGATTAATTTCGTAGGTGCTATACTATCTGTAATTACTAACTCATTTAATTTAGAATTTTGGATTCTTTTGATAGCTGGCCCAGATAAAACTCCATGGGTAATATATGCTGATACACTCTTAGCTTCAGCTTTAATTAATGCCTCTGCAGCATTACATAAAGTTCCAGCAGTATCTACAATATCATCAACGATTATACAATCTCTTCCTTTTACGTTTCCTATTATATTCATTACTTCTGATTCGTTAGCTTTATCTCTTCTTTTATCTACAATAGCTAAGTCTCCGTTTATTCTTTTAGCAACACCTCTAGCTCTAACAACACCTCCGACATCTGGAGAGATTACTACTATGTCCTTATTCTCATAATTTTCTAGTATATCTTTTGTTATAACTGGTGCAGCATATAAATTATCTACAGGTATATCAAAAAAACCTTGAATTTGCCCTGCATGTAGGTCTATTGTTAAAAGCCTATCAATACCTGCTGTAGTTAGAATATCTGCTACTAATTTAGCCGAAATAGGTGTCCTAGGTCCTACTTTTCTATCTTGTCTAGCATATCCAAAATATGGTATTACTGCAGTAACAGTATTAGCTGAAGCTCTTTTTAATGCATCTATAGTTATTAATAATTCCATTATATGGTCATTTGCTGGCATAGAAGTGGATTGAATAATAAATATATTTTTACCACGAATATTTTCATTTATTTCTACAAATACTTCTTGGTCAGAGAATCTAGTTACAGATACATCAATAATTTTTACCTTTAACTCTTTGCTTATTTGATTAGCAAGAACAGGATTACTATTACCAGATATGATATGCATATTCAGAACCTTATAAATTTAAAAATATAATTATAAATTGGCGTAATATATATGTTAATAAATATATTAAATCCATTTATTTTTAAAGATTTATTAACATATTAAGCTCAGTTACAGACATTTCAATTATTTTATTAGAAATTTCATCCCATACATAACTTATAATTGATTTTTTTATTATGTTTTCTTGCACTATTGTTCCTAATAATTGATCTTTGTTATCAAAAATGTACCAAATTATTTTTACCTTGACTTTCTCTTTGTCTACATCAGTAAAATCAAAATCTATTTTTAATGAGAAAACACTGTTTGTATCTAAAACATTAAAATTTTTATTATTTACTATTTTAAAAGAATTTAAGGAATATATTTCTTCCAATTTTTTATAAAAAATATTTTTAAGGTTTTTATCCTTTTTCAAGCCATTTATTTCATCAATTTTTAAATATCTTATTTTATTTAATTTAAAGTATATTTTTTCTATAAAGGCTGCTGTATTATTTGAAATGGTATTTTGAATTTTAAGATTATCTAAATTTTCATTAGGTAGTAATATTTTTATTTTATGAATATTATCTTCTTTAGGATTAGAAATATTAAAGATTATTTTAATTTTATTATCTGTATGATATTTAATTAGTGTAGATTTTAAAAAATAACTATTTTCATTATAATATTCGTAACTAGCCAAAATATTTTTTTTAATTAATTTATTATAAATTTTATTCTTAAGGCTTAAATTTAAATCATGGGAAACACCTATAATATCATCAATATATATAGTTGAATTTAAAGAATTATGAAAGGGAGTAGTTATTTTAGAATTTTCAAAAGGCTTATTTATTTTAAAACAACCTATTAGTAGAAAAATACATATTAAATATTTTAAATAATTGCTCATTATTTTTCATTGATTGAAATCGTGGAAATCATTCTTCCACAATTACCTATTTTTTTTATATGATTTCTTCTATAACTAAAAAAAATATTATCTTCAAAAAATGTATCTTTATTTATATAAGCTATATTTTTTTCTCTTATACCAATATTTAAGGCTTCATCTTTTATATATTTTGGTAAATTAAATTTGTATTTTATATTATTAAATTTAACAAAATATTTATTATTATGTTTATTAGTATTAGTAAATTTATTATAAAAATCTTCTTCTACTTCATAAGATTTAGGTCCTATACAAGGTCCTATGGCTATGTCTATATTTTTGACATCTGATCCCATATCAATAAAAATATCTATTGTATTTGATAAAATATTTTTTATTGCTCCTTTCCATCCAATATGAATGGCTGCAACTATTCTATTTATTGGATCTAGCGCTAAAACTGGGGCACAATCTGCAGTAAGTATACCTAAAATAATGTTTGGCTTATTAGTTACCATAGCATCAGCTTCAACATTAGAAGTTTTTTGCTCTAGGTTATTAATTATTAATACCTTGTTACCATGCACTTGACTAATTGTTTTTAGGTTTTGAATTTTCAATTTATGATAATTACATACTAATTCTCTATTATTATAAACGTTAATTTTTGAGTCATTTGAGTTATAACTACAATTTAAGCTAGAATTACTATTTCTAGAAAAGCCTCCTTTTTTAGTAAAAAAGCCATGAGTTATTGTTTTTAAATTTAGGTTTTTGCTTACTATAGGTGAAAAATTTTTATTAGCCATTATTAAATCCTGCAGGTTCTAATTGTTTATTTGAGGTTATTGCTATCACCTCAAATAAATTTCCCATTTCTTTATCTGATGTTAATCTATAATAGTCGTTTAAAATTGTCTTTTCTTTATGAGGATTTCTCTTAATTAATTGTTTACACCTCATATCAATACCTAAATTCTTTAAAAATTTTTTCTGCTTTATAGGTCCATGAACATTAGCATTTAGCTCTTTTGCAATTTTCACGATGAGATTAAAGTTTACTTTTGAAGATAAATCACTTTTACCTGGGGCGCTAAGTGGATTTATATATTTATGGTCTTTAACTGCTTGAAGTGAACCAAAAACATCAGCTTTATTTAAAGCATAATCTATTATTAAAAAAATTCCTCCTTGGTCTAATATTTTTTTTATAATAGATGATATAATATTTATAGTAGCTGGACTAAACTCAATAATTTCATTATTTTTTAAATATTCTGGTAAAATAGCCTCATATGGACTTGGATTCTTATCGTATATAAATTGTAAGTCATTATTGGAGTTAATATCAATAAGCCTTTCATGCCAATTATTATTTACTTTTGAGAATTGATGGATAGGAAGTGCATCAAAAAATTCATTAGCATAAATCATTAAAAAACCATTTGGAATTTTATTTATATCACTAAAAGATTGAGATTTTGGAATATTATTTTTTTGCTTTTTTATTAATGTTTCAGAGGATTCTATAAATATTGGTTTAATTTTATCTATAAGTATTTTATCAACTTGTTCAGTTGCTCGAAGTGCATCTTTCATCATTGTACCGTTACCTCCTCCAATATCAACTAATATAGGAGATTTAGGTTTTTTAGATTTATACCAATAATCTACAAATGATAATCCAATAAGTTCTCCAAATATTTGGCTTATTTCTGGAGAAGTAATAAAGTCTCCTTTAGCTCCGATTACATTTTTTTTATTATAATAGCCAAATTTAGGGGCTAATAAGCAATCAGACATATAATCCGAAACAGTGATTGGTCCCTGTATTTTAATTTTTTTTAAGAAATATTCTTTCAAAATTTATTCTTTTTTAGATTGTTAATATTATTAGAATATAAATAAATGCCCAGAAATAGGAGAGGTATTGATAAAACCATTCCCATAGTATAGTTATAATATAAAGCACCTATATGTCTGTCAGGTTCTCTAAAAAATTCTATAAAAATTCTGGAAATTGAATATAATATACAAAATAAGCCTGAAATTTTACCTGGACTATCTAATATTTTAGTTTTGAATATACAATAATATAATACAATAAATATTATTATTCCTTCAAAAAACGCTTCATATAATTGGCTGGGGTGACGAGAAGAATTTCCCGCACATTTAAAAATTATTGCCCATGGCAATTCTGACTTTTTACCCCAAAGTTCTCCATTTAAAAAGTTAGAAATTCTGCCTAAAAAAATTCCTATTGGAGCAGCAGCACATATTAAATCGGTTAAAGAAAGAAATCTAAAATTATTTATTTTTGTAAAAATGTACATAGATAGCGTTATTCCAATTAGGCCACCGTGAAAAGACATTCCTCCTTGCCAGACATATAATATTTGAAGGGGATTTATTATATAATAGGGTAAATTATAAAATATGACGTAACCCAATCTTCCTCCGATGATTATTCCTAGCATAGCCCACAATAAAAAATTTTCGATATGCTTTTCATTAATAATATTTTTATAGACATCTAATTTGATAATATTTTTTAAGTATATTTGTCCTAATAATAGCCCAAATATATATGAAAGGGCGTACCATCTAATCTCTAAAGAAAAAATTGCAAAGCCTGAAGTTAGTCCTATTGAACAGGCAGTTTCTGTAAATTTAAAAATTTGCTCAAACATTATTACTTGTATTTATCACTTGATAGTAAATAATTTTTAACATAGTCATAAACGCCTTCTTCTAATGATAAAGCTCTAGTTTTATATCCCTTTTTTCTAATTTTATCCATATTAGCCTTAGTATAATATTGATATTGGAGCTTTATATTATCTGGCATCTCAATATATTCTATTTTGGGCACCACATTAATGGATTTAAACATAGAATTTACTAAATCTTCAAAAGATCTCTCAACTCCTGTCCCGCAGTTAAATAAGCCAGAAATATTTTTATTATCAATAAGCCAATTAATAAGAGATAAACAATCATCAATATAAATAAAATCTCTTGTTTGTTTACCGTTTTCAAACTTTTTATTATAGGACTTAAATAATTTTACTTTTCCAATTTTATTATATTCATCCAATGCATGCTTTACAACAGATTGCATATTACCTTTATGATATTCATTAGGGCCATAAACATTAAAAAATTTCAGTCCAACCCACTGTGGTGGGCAATTTTTTCTTTTTGCTTGCTTAATTGCATATCTATCAAATAGATATTTTGAGAGACCATAAATATTTAATGGTTTATATTTCTTGTTTTCTGAATCATTGAAACCTCTTGAACCATCACCGTAAGTTGCAGCTGAGGAAGCATAAATTAATCTTACTCTATTCTTAGTACACCATTTCCAGAGATTTTTGCTAAATCTAGTATTATTATTATAAATTAATCTAAAGTTTGTTTCTGTAGTTGAAGAGTTTGCTCCCATATGAATAACTAACTCTATATTATTATTTTTGTTTAAATATCTAAAAATATCTTCTGGAAGAATTATATCCTCGTAAATAAGCTTAGCTATATTATTTTTTTTACTTTTATGATCTACCCAATCACAAATAATTATATTGTTATATCCTTTTTTATTTAATGCTGAAACAATATTGGAGCCAATAAAACCGGCTGCACCTGTCACTAGTATCATAATGTTACCTTAATATTTTTATATTTATTTTTTTAAATATTTAATTATATAAAAATTATATATACTACTATGAAAATATGTAACTTTTTATAAAAAAGTAAGGATAAAAAATGTCAAAGAAAGAATTTTTTAAGGAAGATATGATAAAATTATTAGGTGGTGCCACTTCTGCATTAGGGATCTTAAAAGAAGAAATTGAGGAAAGAATAAAAGATAGAGTTGAAAAAGTAGTATCTAAATTAGAATTAATTAGTAAAAAAGATTTTTTAATTGTTAGAGATATGGCGGAAAAAGCTAGAATTGAAAATGAAAAATTAAATAAAAAAATAAATTCTTTAGAAAAAAAATTATTGCTAATAAATAAAAAATTTAAAAAATAGATATTTATTATATGCCGATTCTTATTTATTTACTAAAATTTAAATATTATCTTTCAAAATAGTATAATATACTTATTTGAAATTTCTATAAACCCTTGATTATATTATATTTATTTATCTGATAGCATAAATTTAAAGTTTGATTTGCACTTTAAGCTAGCTTTTGAGATTATACTGTATATAGATATTATTTTTTTATAGATACTATATTTAGTATATAAAGGTTAATTATGAGAGCTATCTTATCGAATTTAGAAAATAATAACTTTAATCCATTAGATTTAATTGAAGATGTAGTAGTTTCGAATGATTGGCCGCATAATAGAGCTGATAATGATACGTTATATGTTGAAGTTGGAGGAGAATGGTGTGATTATCAGTTGACTTTGGCATGGAGTAGTGATCATAAATTATTACAGTACACTTGGACTTACAACATTAAGGTTCCTTTAAAGAAATATAATTCATTATATTCATTATTAAATAAAATAAATCTAAATATTAGCTCTGGGCATTTTGAATTATGGATTGAAGATGGGTATCTTATGTATAGAAATTCATTAATGACTTTTGATTATTCATCTATTTCACCTGAAAAAATAGAATATATTCTATCATCTTCCTTAGCTGATTGTGATAAGTATTACCCAACATTTCAATTTCTTTTATGGGGAGATAAAACTCCAAATGAAGCAATGGAGGCTTCATTATTAGAAACTCAAGGTGAGGCTTAGTATATTAAGTGATTAAATTTAGAGCTTTATTTATAGGTTGTGGAAATATGGGTGGGGCTATTTTAGATGGTATTTTGTCTAAAAAAGTCATGAAGAAAAGTGATATATATATTATTGAGCCAGATAAAAAACGAAGATTTTATTTAGAGAAGAACGGTTTAAATGCTTTTGATAATATTGCTAAGGTAAATATTAAGAAGTTAAATATAAGCATATTATTAATTGCTGTTAAGCCTCAAATAGTAAAAGAAGTAGTTAATGAAGTAAAAGAATATATTAATACTGATACTCCAATAGTTTCTATAGTAGCAGGAAAAAAAATAAAATTTTTTAAAAATATTTTTGGAAATAATAGGTCTATAATTAGGGTAATGCCAAATACTCCTGCTAGTTATGGGAAAGGTGTCACTGCTATTTTTCCCTGTAAAAATACTACAAAGTTAAATTTGCAAATTACTAACACAATATTCTCTGCAGTAGGTAAAGTTATAATT
>Ga0315327_10001036_pt1 | contig 14251 bp, 16 predicted proteins | sample M110032315metaG_FD_203460 | JGI IMG/M metagenome (GOLD analysis project Ga0315327, IMG submission 203460) | Ammonia-oxidizing marine archaeal communities from Monterey Bay, California, United States - M1 100m 32315 | ecosystem: Environmental > Aquatic > Marine > Coastal | place: USA: California... | reverse complement strand
TGAAGTAATGCCTTCGTTTCTGTACTCATTGACGAGAGCATCTAACCCCAGTTCCAAAAACTTCATCAGACTGTTTTGTTGCCACGAACCTTTAGTTGGAAAGCAGAGAATTTTCTGCTCCAGATCATTTGACTCCCACCAGATAAGCTCACCGGGTTCATAACCTTCTGTACATTTAGATTGATAATGGGCGAACATGTCTGGCCATCGCAGTTTTCCCTCAAGTGCGATTCCGGCTCCCATGAATCCTTCGCAATTAACCGTAATCGTTATAGCTTCACACTGAGTAGTAAAGATATTGCCTTTTCTCTCTCGAATATTTGCTGCCATTTAATTCCCGGATCGTGGGGCTTATGGTATCTTAGTTTCTGACTTGGTGGAGCTGGGGGGAATCGAACCCCCGTCCGTTTCGGGTTCACCGTCCGCGATACGACCATTCCCGAGATTGTGGATTACGGTATCCACGCTGCCGGGTCAGATGGGCCTAAAAGGCCTCACCGTCGGATCTTTCTCCGATGTCAGCGTTCTTTCCTGCCGTCAGCGGTCTTTCCCTGCTGTCCACCACTACTTCTGTTGCCAGGCTGTAGTGATCAGGCCCCGGGTATCATTACTGGTCCCAATGACTCTCTATCACCTGATTAGATCAGGCGGCGAGAGCGACACGAGAGTTGCCGTGTCTTTGTGTGCCCCGTTTTGGAGTCTGAGCAACTCCGGTCGCACGATCCGACGAAACAACCGCTACGTCGAAACCGATCAGCCCCTTGTCAAAGAACATTGCTGAAACTATGGTTGCACTAGTGCAAATAGCTTCAGTGGCTAATCGTATCGGATTGTAACAGTAACTCCCATCTATGTTAGAGAGGTGCATGTGGCAGAAGAGTCTAGTAACGAGTTTGATGTTGTAGTTCTTGGTTCTGGAGCTGCAGGATTAACGGCTGCTCTCGCTGCTTCAGATAGTGGAGCATCGGTTGGAATCTTTGAAAAATCAGCTTTCCTTGGAGGCACTACGGCAATGAGTGGTGGTGTCATTTGGATGCCTAACAATCATCACCAACAGGAACATGAGATTGAAGACTCCAGAGAAATGGCACTGAGCTATCTGGAGTCACTTTCTCTTGGGCAAATAGATTCAGATATGGCAGCTACTTTTGTTGATCGTGGGCCGGAGATGTTGGAATGGGTTGAACAGGGCACCCCTTGTTCTTTTCACATAGTTGAGGGCTATTCTGATTATCACCCCGAGCACACCGGTGGACTGTCAACTGGAGGGAGATCGCTGGATAATGCTTTATTTCCTCTCTCAGAACTTGGGGAATGGGCTAAAAAAATTAGAAATGATGGGATGAGAAGCCCTGTCATGATTACAGAAACACCACTGGGAGGTGCAACTACTCCACCTTCACGCGAAGTCATGAGTGCTCGAACTGAACGCAATGAAAGCGGGATGGGCCTAGCACTCGTGGCTGCTTTACTCAAAGGAGTTTTGGATCGAGGGATAGAGCCACAGACTGAGTCGCGCGCTCTTCGACTTTTAAAAGACGGAACTGGAATCTACGGTGTTTCCATCAAGTCTGGAGATTCAGAAAAAGAGGTTATAGCTAGGAGAGGCGTCATCATCGCTACTGGGGGTTTTGAATGGAATCCTGAACTTGTTAGAACGTTCCTTCGTGGCCCCATGACCGCACCAGTAGGAAATCCCGAAAACACTGGTGATGGCCTGGAAATGGCTATGGAAGCGGGAGCTCGACTTGGAAATATGCGAAATGCTTGGTGGGTTCCTGTTACAAGAATTCCGGGGGAAAGTCTTTTTGGGCATCCATCATCTCGGCTGATCATTACTGAGCGAACGCGCCCTCATTCGCTCATGGTGAACCGTGATGGGTTTCGGTTTACCAATGAGGCAGGAAACTATAATGCTATGGGAGGGGCATTCCATAGCTTTGATCCTCAAAAATTTGAATATCAAAACATTCCCTGCTGGCTTATTTTCGACCACCATTACAAGCTTCGCTATGATATCGCTGGAAGTAGACCAGGAGAACATGTTCCTGATTGGATGCATACCTCCGAAACCATACAGGGCCTTGCGGAAGTTATCGACATTCCTCCGGCATCTCTCGATGAAACTGTGAAACGGTTTAATAAGTATGCGTCTGTAGGAGAGGATCCTGATTTTCACCGAGGGGTGAGCGCATACGATACTTTTAACGGTGATCAAAACATTTCTGGAGTTGAAGCAACACTTCAGGCTTTGGATACTCCGCCTTTCTATGCGATCAAGATAGAAAGCGGTTCCCTTGGAACTAATGGAGGGCCCAAAACTGATGTATATGGTCGGGTGCTTTCGATTGATGGAGGGGTTATACCAGGGTTATTTGCCGCCGGGAATGCAATGGCAGCTCCAACCGGAATGGTTTATGGGGGAGCAGGCGGAACAATTGGGCCGGCTATGACGTTTGGGTATATCGCGGGGAGAGCAGCAGCATCACGATAAATCGCGACCAGATTGCTTAATTGCTCGAGCTGCTTCGCGTTCAGCTTCTCGTTGAGCGATAGTTCTTCGCTTGTCAACAAGGTTTTTTCGTCTGGCTAAACCCAACTCAACTTTCGCCCGACCATTCCTAAAATACAAAGCTAGTGGAATAAGAGAAAGCCCCTTTTGGTCAATTTGTGACTGTAATCTAAAAATTTCCTTTTTATGGAGTAGTAGTTTTTTGGGACGATCAGGTTCATGGGCAAAAGCGGCACTCGCATGATCATAGCGACTTATATGGCATGAATTAAGCCAAATTTCACCATCGTGGATTCGACAGTATGCTTCGGCTAGTTGAGCTTGAGCATTGCGTAGCGACTTGACTTCGCTACCGAATAAAACCATTCCCGCTTCAATAGTGTCAAAAATTTCAAACTCTCTTCGAGCTTGACGGTTCGTCGCTACAATTTTTTTCCCGCTGGATTTCATAATAGTCTGAGGCTAGCGCCACTATTGAAATAGATCAGGAGCATTCGGAATTTTCCTCTCCCGTGAAAAGTTTCAAATACATTTCCGAAGATAATATGGGTGAATGCTATCCATTACAGCTGAAATCAGAAACCAGATACTTCAACACGCTTTTCAGGAAATACCCAATGAAGCTTGCGGACTATTTGCTGCCGAGAAAGACACCTCTGCAATAGATACCTTCTTTCCTATGCGTAACGTTGCAGAATCTAGAACTATTTACCAACTGGACCCTCTCGAAATGATGAAGGTTGAATCAGCAGCCGACCAAAAAAACATCCAAATTATCGGAGTGATGCATAGCCATACCCACACACCCGCGTACCCATCACCAACTGATGTTAAAGATGCCGCAAATTTTGATCCCCTTGGACTCTGGCATTACTTAATTGTTTCTTTAGAAAAAGAAGACCCATCTATTCGGAGTTTCCGGATCAAAGATGGTGAAATTTCCGAAGAACAAGTAAGAGTCACCTAAATTCTGCTTGCAAAATCGGGGTAAGAGGATGAAGTTCGCCAAGTCAACGACATACTAGAACGTATGGCAGTTTATTCAACAGTCATAGACCTAATCGGGAATACGCCTATCATTGACGTTTCCGACCTAAGCCCGAATAGCAATGTAGGAATCTATGCAAAATTAGAAAGCCAAAACCCTGCTGGTTCCGTTAAAGACCGGATTGCAAAAGCCATGATCCTAAAGGCAGAAGAAGAAGGATTATTGAAAGAGGGGAGCATCATAGTAGAGCCCTCATCAGGGAATACTGGGATTGCTCTAGCCATGATTGCATCTATAAAGGGCTATCACCTGAAAATAGTCCTACCGGATAATGTGTCAATTGAACGAAAGCAACTGTTGGAGGTTTGGGGTGCAGAAATTATTTCCTCCCCAGGCGATTTGGGCTCCAATGGAGCAGTAAAACTTGCTCAACGCTTGTCGGAAGAGAATCCTGAATGGGTTTTCCTCTACCAATATGGGAATGAAGCAAACCCTGATGTGCATTACCGCACAACAGGACCTGAGATCCTCAGAGATATTCCTGAGATAACCCATTTTGTCGCTGGCTTAGGGACGTCGGGCACTCTCATGGGGGTAGGTACTTATTTGAAAGAGCAGAACCCTGATATTGAGATTCTCGCTGTTGAACCTCCATCTGGTGAGTCAGTGCAAGGATTACGCAGTCTAGATGATGGTTTTATACCACCTGTTTTTGAGAAATGGGGTGGAATCCAATTACTAGATGGCAAACGTATCATTCGACCTGCAGAGTCGCTGGAGTACACAAGGCTTCTTACAAAAAAAAGCGGCATCTTTTGCGGAATTTCTTCCGGTGCGGCATTAGCAGGTGCTATAAGAACTGCAGAAAAAATTGACACAGGTAAAGTAGTTTTTGTGGTCTGTGATGGTGGGTGGAAATATCTCTCAACTGGAGCTTGGTCAGGGTCTTTAGAGCAAGCGGCGGATTCAATTGGCTCAATTATTTATTTTTAATGGCAGGCAGCATGAAATTACAAAAGATACTTTGTGTGAGTATCAAACAGTTTTGCCGTACGATTGAAGATCGTGGATAACCAACGGCCAATAGGAATCTTTGATTCAGGATTTGGGGGGCTTACTGTTGCTCGCGCCGTTATAGACCTTCTGCCTGAAGAAGACGTAGTCTATTTCGGTGATACGGCGCGATATCCATATGGCCCTCAACCACTCCAAAAAGTTAGAGAGTATGCAGAGGAGATCACCGATTTTCTGATTGCAAAGCATGATGTGAAAATGGTTATTATTGCCTGCAATACTGCTGCTGCCGCAGCATTGGGTAGTCTCGGGGATGCCTTAGAAATCCCAGTTGTAGGAGTAATCGAACCGGGAGCGCAAGCTGTCGTAGAGGTATCTACCCGAAAAAGAATTGGAGTGATCGGTACCGTAGGAACTATTAACAGCGGGGCTTACCAAAAGACTATTCAAGCAATAACAGATGCCAATACCGAGGTCACATGCATTCCCTGTCCTGGGTTTGTGGAATTTGTAGAGAGAGGAGAGTCCTCTGGCGAGCAGATACAAATTCTTGCTCAGCGTTTACTCGACCCTATTGTCAAAGCAGATGTAGATGCCCTACTTCTAGGATGCACACATTACCCATATTTAGCGAGAACGATTGGTTCTGTTGTCGGAGAGAACGTCGTTCTCGTCTCTTCGGCCGACGAAACAGCATTTGCCGTTTCAAAAATCCTCAAGGAAAAAAATTTAGAGTCCTTACAGAGAAAAACTGGAAACCGAACATTTATTTCATCAGGAGATGTATCTTGGTTTGCAGAGTTAGGGCAGAGACTTTTCGGCCCTGAGTTAGCATCGGCAGAGTCCCACGAATGGAGTACAGGCTCGTGACAGAATCCCCCCTTAAAATAACTGTTCTTGGTTGTAGCGGCAGTTATGCCAGCGCAGGCGGTGCTTGCACGGGATTCCTAATCCAAAGCCCCAAAGCAAATGTGTGGTTAGATGCTGGCCCCGGAACACTTGCAAATTTGCAAGATCACCTAGACCTCTCTGACCTCACAGCAATTGTCCTAAGCCATGAGCACGCAGATCATTGGCTTGAACTTCCTGTCGTCTACAACGCAATTCGCCATTATGTTCTTTGCGACCCGATACCAGTCTATGGAACGCATGGAACATTGAAATTGGCTAGAAATATGTGTGAATCTATTGAAGAATCCTTTACTTGCGAAGTCATTAAAGATAAAGATTCACTCCATATCGGTGACCAGTTCTGGCAATGGTCACGAACCCAGCATTATGTAGAAACTCTCGCTTGCAGAGTTAACGTTGCAAATTCAAGTTTTGTTTTTACTGCTGACACAGGGCCGGAATGGGATGTCAAGTCGCTTGGCGAAGATATCAATCTGGTAATTTCAGAATCAACATTTCTCTCAGATAGAGAAGAGGAAGAAATACTTCACCTTTCAGCTCGGCAAGCAGGACTATTGGCTTCAAATGCAAATGCTGACAAATTGGTACTTTCGCATATTGCTCCTGGAGAAGATGAAACCGCACACTTAAATGAAGCGAGATCTGTTTTTGATGGACCTGTGTCTCTTGCGTGCGTTGGGAAACATTACGTAGTCTAAAATCTTTCAGGAAGGGAGATTAACAATGGATAGGCCAGATAACAGGGAACCGGATCAACTACGAGAGATAACCTTTGTACGTGACTTCACCACGATGGCAGATGGCTCAGTGCTCGTTTCATTCGGGAATACTAGTGTTCTTTGTACGGCATCAATAGATGAGGATGTTCCACGATGGATGAGAGGATCCGGCAAAGGTTGGGTTACGGCAGAGTATTCGATGCTCCCTGGGTCATCTCCCGAACGGGTCCGGAGAGAAACAAAAGGGCCGAAAGGCAGAACGCAAGAAATCCAACGCCTTATCGGAAGATCCTTAAGAGCAGTGTGTGATATGAAAAAATTAGGGGAACGTCAGATAACCGTAGATTGCGATGTGCTCCAAGCTGACGGGGGAACCCGAGTAGCATCAATTTGCGGGGGATTCTTAGCGCTCCATGACGCGCTTTCACGATTAGTACAAAAAGGAGAGATTTCTTCGCACCCAATTATTGAAGCATGCGCTGCAGTTTCAGTAGGCATTATCTATGGGGAACCAAGACTTGACCTTCCTTATGAAGAAGATTCAAAGGCCGACACGGACATGAATGTAGTAATGACTGAATCGGGGGAATTCATCGAAATCCAAGGAACAGCAGAAAAATTCTCATTCACACGAAATGAGTTAGATGCCCTCTTGAAACTCGCTGAGAAAGGAATTCAAGAGATAATAGGGTTGCAGAAAGAACTAATAGATACGCCCCCTAGTTCTTAATATGCAATTAGTTTCGGCAACAGCCAATCCAGATAAGTTTATTGAAATCGCTGAAATACTTCCCGCGCAGATTGAATTGTTGCCACGCCCTACCGATATCCCTGATGTGGTAGAAGATGCTGATGATTTAGCCGGGAATGCAAGACTTAAAGCTAGTGCCATCATGGAAGCTACCGGATTGGCAGCCATCGCTGATGACACAGGTTTGGAAGTTGATGCATTGCAGGGTGCCCCAGGTGTCCATTCGGCGCGTTTTGCAGGCGACTCTGCTACTTATGAGGAAAATGTTACCAAGCTTCTTGAAAGGTTAGAAGCTGTCGCTATTGAAAACCGAACGGCAAGATTCAGAACAGTAGCGTTGATCGTATGGCCAGACGGGAATGAAACCATTGCACATGGAGTCGTTGAAGGGCGAATAACTGAAAAACCGATAGGGGAGTTAGGTTTTGGATACGATGCGGTCTTCTGTCCAAATGAAGGGCGAGGTAAAACGTTTGGGCAAATGGAAAATAGCGAAAAAAATCTTATTAGTCACCGAGGTAGGGCATTGCGCTCACTGAGTGAGAAACTGGGGTTACTTTCTTAACGTTGCTGCGTGGCTTTACTTGCAAATAGCATCAACACGCTGCCTAGAAGTGTTGCGCCAAATGAACACATCCATGCAGCTCCGTAACCGAAAGAGTCGGCAACAAGGCCGAACCCTATTGGAGCGATCATTGCTCCCAATCGGATACTTGTTTGTAAAGTAGCAGTGGCAGCTCCTGGCTCCTCAGGGTGCTGCTCAATCACTCCAAGTAATAGAAGCCCTGGCCACGACCATCCGATCCCAAACACAAAAAGCGCTCCAAGGAGGACGCTGCCTTTGGACCCTATGGAAAAAAGAATGAAAGCAAATGACCCAAGTAAAAGCGATATGGCCACAGCCTTAAATCGGTCAAAGCTGAAACGATCTGCAAGATAACCCCACCCGAGTCTCGCTATGATCATGACAACACCCCCTAGTCCCAAGATCAATCCAGCGAAACTTTCGGAGTATCCGGCATTTTTCGCTGTTGTTGTTAGAAAACCTGAAACAGTAACTACTGCAGCGCCTGAGAATGCTCCTGCCATTGAGATAATTTGTAAATGCCTTGAACCCCACATCTCTCTTCGGGAAGGAAACCTTTTTGACTTTGAAACAATTACCTTTGGGATAATAAACCATGTGGGTATGGCGAGGAAGGAAAAAACGAGGAAGGCGCCGCGCCAACCAAAAAGTATTCCCAAGGTGGGGACCGCAAAACCCGCCAATGCCGTTGAGAATGGGACAGCTGATTGTTTGACAGCCATAGCTATGCCTTGTCTGTCCTGAGCCACTCCAGTTGATATTAAAGTGTTGGTTGCTGGTTGAATTATTCCTTCCGCAACTCGATTCAAACCTATGCAAAGAAGCAGCAAAAGATACGTGTTGCTAATAATTCCAGTTAAGAAAGCTGCGAGAGCAGCAATTGCCACACCAATGCGCAAAATAAGCTGCGGACCTCTTTTGTCAGCAACTCCGCCAGCTGAAGACATAACGATGCTTGATACGAGATACCCAAAAGTCAATAAAGCACCTAATTCCGTATCTCCAAATGAAAGATCTTCTTTTATTTCTGGAGCATAAGCACCTATTAAAAAGCCGGGAAGAGCAACGATTGTTATTGAAGCAGCAGCGGCACCTGTAGGGCGCCAAAACGCCTTTGCAGTGTTGTCCCCAGATGACTTATCAACCATTAAATGAAACTACTTCCAATCCGCTGAGGAACACACATCATCTCAATATTGTCATATTGACTATTTAAATTGGTAATATCATATTGAAATTAACTAAGGAATGCATTGGAAGATAAATTTCAAAAATCATTGGCACTTTATACTGACCACTATGAGTTCACGATGCTTGACGCCCTAGTTAAAGCAGGGCATGCGGACCGGAAATCAACTTTTGAAGTATTCACTCGAGAAATTGCACTTGGACGACCTTTCGGGGTTTTCGCCGGAGTTATGCGCGTGTTGCAAGGTCTTGAAAATTTCCTATTCGATGAAGATCACCTTCGGTACTTAGAAGAACAAAATATCATTTCTAGTTTTACAAAAGATTGGTTAAGGGAATTTCGATTTAGTGGAGACCTGACAAGTTATAAAGAGGGGGAAATTTACTTCCCACGTAGCCCAGTACTAACTGTTGAAGCCCCATTGGGAGAAGCTCTCATTCTTGAAACTTTTATTCTCTCAATCCTCAATTCTGACTCAGCCATTGCTACCGCTGCTAATCGAATAGTTGAAGCGGCATCGGGACGGTTTGTCATGGAAGCTGGATCTAGGAGAGTTACGCCAGAAGCGGCAGTACATGCAGCTCGCGCCGCTTATGTCGGTGGTGTAGACGTTACGTCAAACCTTGAAGCAGGGAAACGTTGGGGTATCCCCACTGCTGGAACTGCTTCACACGCGTTCACTCTTGCGTTTGAATCAGAAATCGAAGCATTTGAAACCCAATCAAAATATTTAGGTGAAGATTCAATTTTCCTGGTTGACACATACAACATAGAAGAAGGTATTCGTAACGCGGTAAGAGCATCTAATGCAAATTTGAAAGGAATTCGAATAGATTCCGGAGATTTGGCTACAGAAGCACAAATTGCTAGAGAGTTGCTGGACAGCTTAGGAGCGCGTCAAGCCCAAATAATGGTTTCAGGAGATCTTGACGAATATCGGATCATGGAATTAGTAAACGAGCCAATAGATGCATTTGAGTCAGGTCATAGACTTGTAACTGGATCTGGATCCGGATCCGCGGGCTTTGTATACAAACTCGTAGAGATAGAGGAACCCTCTCATAAAGATGGAATGAGACCTGTAGCGAAGAGTTCAAAAGGAAAAATATCGAAAGGCGGACAAAAAATCGCTAAGAGAAAACTCAACCTTGCCGGAACTGCCATAGAGGAATCCTTGTTTCTGAAGGCTCACGAAAACATAGATATACCTTCGGGAAATTATAGGGATCTCCAATCGCAACTCATTGAAGGGGGAATCGCAAAAGAGAATTTATCTTTGGAAGATGCAAGAGTTCATTTAACGAAAGTTCTATCCGAAATCCCAGAAGAAATACGATTACGCGTAGAGGGTGATCCTGCTGTCCCAACAGTCGTCTATGGAGAGGATGGAAAGGATGGATAAGTCTACGAAAGCTCTCTTGATAGTAGATGTACAGCCTACATTCTGTGAAGACGGTTCGTTGCCAGTTCAAGGTGGCAATGACGTCGCTAAAGATATTGCAGCATTTCTCAAATCTGACCATGGATATCAACACGTCATAACAACACAAGATTGGCATATACAACCAGGTCAACACTTTGCTGCAAGTCCTGACTATATAAATACTTGGCCCGAGCATGGGTTAGCTGGCTCAAAAGAAGCAGAACTTCACCCTGAATTGGTGGATGTCATGCATCTCATAACGCATAAGGTTAAGAAGGGCATGTTTAACGCAGCATATTCTGGGTTTGAAGGGGTTGACGAACAAGAAACAGGATTAGCTCAAACTCTTCAAAGAAATCATGTAACTCATATTGATGTTGTTGGGTTAGCCCTTGATTATTGTGTGAAAGCCACAGCGATTGACAGTGTTTGCCATGGGTACAAAACAAGAGTCCTAACTCAACTCTCTGCAGCGGTTTGCCCAGAGACGGTTGATTCCGCAATCTCAGAACTTAAAAATGCCGGTGTGGAAATAGTGGGGTACTAATGGATAACGATGAAGCCATTACTCAAGAAAGGTTGTCTGATGAAGATCGTCTCTTCGTTAGAAATTACGAGCCACGAGATTACCCACCGAATGCAGTAACAGCTGATGTTATTTTGCTTACTATTCGATCTGGAAGGTTAGCTGTTCTTCTAGTAGAGAGAGCCAATCCACCGCAGAGTGGATCATGGGCGCTTCCAGGTGGGCATCTAAACCCAGATGAATCTATCACGCAAACAGCTCTTAGAGAACTTACAGAAGAAACAGGACTAACAGCAGAACCGGCGCATTTGGAACAATTGCAAACATATTCAACCCCTGGAAGAGATGCCAGAGATATCAAAATGAGGGTCACTTCAGTTGCGTATCTTGCATTTATGCCTGACCCAGGAACCCCTCGAGCAGGTTCGGACGCAAGATCAGCACGTTTCTGGGCAGTAGACGATTTACCTGAATTTAACCCTTCACTTAGTTCCGATGAAGGTCCAATCTTAGCATTTGACCATGCAGACATGCTTCGCGATGGGCTTGAGCGAGCAGCATCAAAACTTGAATACACAACGCTTGCCACAGCTTTCGTTGATGACCAGTTTACAATCTCAGACTTACGCCATGTCTATGAATCGGTCTGGCGGAGCAATATTGATCCGGCGAACTTCTCACGAAAGGTAAAAGCAACACCGGGATTTATTGACTCCACGGGAGTGAAGAGAGCTACAGGTCGTGCTCCAGCTGGCTTATACGTAAAGGGCGCAGCAGATATCATCTCACCACCTTTTTTTAGGCCAGTCGAACCATGAACTATTACTACCTGACATCATTGTCAGTTATTCACGTAACGCAGATAACCTTACGAAATCAAGCGCCGGTGGCGGAATTGGCAGACGCGCAGGGTTTAGGTCCCTGTGTCCATTAGGATGTGTGGGTTCAAGTCCCACCCGGCGCACCAATAGATATTAAAACATGGCTTCTGACCACGGAGCCTCTAAAATTGAAAATAATTAGAACCTAAATAATTAGGAGTAATCAGAACATGGCTATACCTACCAAAGCATCCGACGACGTTTCCCGAATGGGCGGACAATTCAACGTTTATTCACAGCTATTGCGAAATCGAATTGTGATGCTATGGGACACCGTTGACGATGAGATCGCTAAAGAGATAACCGCTCAACTGTTATACCTTGAAGGGGAAGACTCTGATAAAGATATATGGCTTTACATTAATTCTCCTGGGGGTTCGGTTACAGCGGGAATGGCAATTTATGACACGATGCAACTGATCAAACCAGATGTAGCAACTTTATCTTTAGGTTTGGCAGCGTCAATGGGGCAATTCCTGCTTGGTGCAGGGGCTTCAGGGAAAAGATACTCATTAAAACATGCAAGAATAATGATGCATCAACCCCTTGGTGGAATTCAAGGACAAGCTTCCGATATTGCGATTCAGGCAGAGCAACTAAGTTATATAAAGAAACTGATGGCTGAATTAATAGCCGAACATACAGGGCAAACTGTTGAACAAGTTCGAACTGACTCGGATAGAGATAGATGGTTTACCGCTGAAGAAGCTAAGGAATATGGCATCGTCGATCATGTCATAACGACAAGGGGAGAAGTCGACTAAAGAAGCAGGCCGTTCCTAATTGTTTAAATCTAAAGGGATTGGAGCTACTGGAATTGGGTTATCTTCCTTGAAAACCACACCACATTCGTTTCGACCATAAATTGATAAAGCTTCAATCGAACTAGATGCGCCATCAATATCTTTTTGGAATTGCAGTAAAGCACTCGGGCGATCATTGGCCGAAACAGAAACAAGCGCCTGCAAAATAGCTATGTAGAGATTCGTAACAGTTGTGACCTCTTCGGAGATAGCAGCAGGGGCTATTTCAGCGAAACTTGTTAAATCTTCTCCGGCTAACGTAACGCTATTTGGTTCATCAAAATCAAAGTTATTCAATGGAGCATCTGGAGAAGCTATATCAAGAAATTTTTGACAAAAAGCTAAAGGGTCTTCTTGCGGGTTTGACGAACAACCAACAACAATCGCCATGCAGAGAACGATCCTGAGAAAATGGTAAATTCTAATCATCTCAAGAGTTGCTAGCGATCTCCCTTAAAGCGGAGATAGCGTTTGCAGGTCCCTTCGGGTGGTTAAAGATTGCGCTTCCTGCAACGAAAACATTTACACCTGCAGAGGTCGCTTGGCCTATGGTCCCTTCATTTATTCCGCCATCAATTTCAATATCAACTGTAAGATTTTGTTCCTCAATTGATTTTTTGAGGGCCTTGATTTTGGGTTCTTGTGACGCTAAATATTTTTGTCCACCAAAACCTGGATTTACTGACATGATCAACACCTGATCAACTAAATGCAGAACATGTTTTATGGAGTCAAGGGGTGTAGACGGATTTAATGTCACACCGGCTTTAGCGCCTAACTTCAAAATCTCATTGAGAGTTCGATCAAGGTGCCTGACTGACTCAACGTGAACCATAATTAAATCACAACCTGCTTCAACGTAGAGAGGAGCTAACAAGTCAGGATCTTCAACCATGAGATGTGCTTCAAATGGTATAGATACACATTTCCTGCAAGAAGCAACAACATCTGGGCCAACAGTTAAATTAGGCACAAAATTCCCGTCCATAATATCCCAATGAATTCTGTCGGCTCCTGAATCTTCTAACATCTGGACCTCATCCCCTAGGCGGCTGAAGTCAGCAGGGAGGATCGAAGGGCAAATTTCAATGGATAAAGCATCAGTGTTTGAGGCCATTCTGTGGTTTCTCCTTGTTCCCAAATCAAAAATCTCACGTAGGGATATTCCATTATTGCCGAAACAAGAGCCCTTAGAGGGGGATTTCCTATCAACTTAATGAATTTCTTGATAATTGCCTACGTACTGCGAACTATTCGAAAAAGATCACACCAGGATTTAGAATCCCTATAGGGTCGAAAACATTTTTTAGATCCTTAAATATTTTAACCTCTTCAGGTGTTCTTCGGAGATGTAGATATGCCGCTTTTGCTCTGCCGATTCCATGTTCGGCAGAAATACTTCCTCCTAAAGAAGACACGAATTCAAGAACTGCTTTGTCTGTCGTTAAATCATTCTCGTTGGGCCCTATGACGTTAACGTGAATATTCCCATCGCCAGCATGACCGAATAAATATGTTTCATTATCTGAAGAGCATTCCCTCACAATTGACCCAACAGTATCAATGAAATATGGAAGCTGGTGGTGGGGGATAGTTACGTCAAGTTTATGAGGGATTCCTAAATCTGAAATTGCTTCGGTGTGTAACGACCGGTAACGCCACAGACGTGATCGGCTGGTTCCGTCCTCGCCGATCGCAACGGACTCAGTATTTCTGAGAACCTGCCCATGTTTACTTGTCCGAAGCCGTTCTAGAACTCCTTTCGGCCCAGCGAATTCAAGTAGTAAATACGTGGAATGCTTGCCTCCCCATAATGGTTCGATATCAAAACGCTTACATACGAGAGCTAAACCATTTTTAAAAAAGATTTCACAAGCCTGTGTATCTTGATTGGTGCTTGTGAAAAGTCTGGCAATATCAAGGGCTTCTTCCGCTGACTCTAGCCCT
>Ga0315327_10001035_pt1 | contig 14263 bp, 7 predicted proteins | sample M110032315metaG_FD_203460 | JGI IMG/M metagenome (GOLD analysis project Ga0315327, IMG submission 203460) | Ammonia-oxidizing marine archaeal communities from Monterey Bay, California, United States - M1 100m 32315 | ecosystem: Environmental > Aquatic > Marine > Coastal | place: USA: California... | reverse complement strand
CGTAAGGGGCCGGAGGGGTAAATTCAAATTGTTTAGTGCCTTTGTGAGTCTCTAAAAAATGAACTATTGCTTTAGCTTCTTTATCTGTTCTACCCTCTAACCCAAATTCTAAATTTAATAAGCTTTTATTTATCCCATCTTTAGTCCTTATGTAATAATCACTCTGCATGGGTTGCTTTAAGAACCGAGGAGCTTGATTGACTGACATCCCATTATTTAAATCAAAATAAAATCTCTTGTTCGTCCATTCGGTGGTATCACTTGCCCCATTAGGGCCATTATCATCAGTAGCTGTAGTTTCATTGTCTCCAGTATAATAATACCACCCTGACACATGTGGGCTGTAATCCCCGCTTAAATAAGCAATATCATGTTGACTGTAGGTAGCCCCCACTTCCCAAAAACCGGTGGTTTGAAAAAATGGAATATAATACCCTTGCCAATCCATAGTGGATTGATCTTCCCTTTTTAACTGAGTGGAGGTCGTATTTACATTAGGGTAATCATAGGATCGATCAATTTTCTCGATATAAAATTCATGTTCTTGGTTATATGGCGCAAAAGGCGTATAGTAAATGCCCGTGTAAGCTCCACTTGGTTTCTCCCCTTTATTAAAGGAGTCTTCAAACAGATGAACGAGCGCACGTGTTTCCTTATCGGATCTTTTGTTGAATGTTAAATTAAAATTGGTTTTTAAGGAGTTTTCGCTCTTGCTTAATACATTATAATAGCCATCTCCGAAGGCAATATCATAGCTTTGATTTTCAAAAGTTACCGATGAACCATAAGAAGGTTCAAAAAACAAAGTCTGAGTCCATGGGCTAGGCGTGCTGTTGTCATTAGGGTCTGTGTTTCCCACGCCTGTTGGAGAATTAGCCGCTGTAGACGCTGCTGCCGTGGTTCCGCTGTAATAATAGTGTCCGGTTGAGCTACCAAGGCTTTCGGCAGTAGTGGGAACAGGAGGTGTTCCGGGTACAGTATAACCACTAAAAAATACAATATCATACTGGGAATAGGTATTTCCAATTTCAAAGGAAGGTACTCCTGCTATATTAGTAACCCCCGAACCTAATACATAATCTTGAGTAGCCATTAATAAAGTTGCCTTCCTGTCATATATTCTTGTGAAACAGCGATGCTGCCGTCAACATAGCCACCTTCAGTTACGGCTAAGTTTTGACTAAACACTTGTCCCGTACAACCAAAAGTAGCAATAGCAGAATCACCGTAAGTACTGAAAATATTAATATTTAGTGCTGCATAATTACCTGTAATCCCCATTGTGCCGCCCACATCTTCGCCTGCAATCCCTAAATTAATGCGGACATTTTCCTTGGCAACACGAGATGGCAACTCATTGCCCACCGTAACTACCGGGCTTCTCTCGCAAGAAACTGAATAGTCAAATGAAACTTTTTTATTTATGCCTAAATCAGTTCCCGCCATATAGGAGCGCAAACTGTGACCTAAAATTGATTCATTCCTAAGGTCATTATCTGCCTCCCCTTCATTATCTATAGCTGCTAGTTCTCCATATATGTCCATTTCTGACTGAAATAAAATAGGAGCAAAAGGAGCTACTGAAAAACTTAAACTTTTTACGTACCCGCTGGAAAAAGTCATCCCAGCCAAACTTCCCTCCAAGGGCTCACCAGTGTGCTCAACCGCACTTAATGGATTCAAAAAGTCATGAAAACTTCCAGTGCAATAATGAGTAAAAGATAAAGTGCCCTTGACCGGCGTTGTAGGAGCGTAGCGAATAACAGATCCGGTAATATTTGTTACCGGCTGTAAAGAAGCCTCCACCCCCAACTCCGCAGATTCAGCAAAAATATTTGTATCTGCGATCTTGAGTAAAGCTTTTTCGTATTTTATAAACTTTGTTGCCACTAATCAGTAATTAAAAATTCCATGGTTAATGCTAAATTAGCATAGAAAAAACCGGATGTAGTATTTACATCTATCGCTACCGCTAAATAATCACCCGCACTAAACTCTAAAACTCCAGCTGCGTCAGTAAAACTGTTAAAGCCTAAAGTGTGGCTCGTGTCATCAGCTAAAGTTCCTAACGAAACATATGCGCTATTGGTTGTTCCCATTCCCGAATCCCCACCAGCACTTGGTAACGAAGAACCGGAGTAAAACATAAAAGTAGGAGTGATGGTAGCGCTGTCCACATCTGCACTTGGAAAATAAGTAGTTAAATCTATTCTTTGTAATTTTCCCGCAAAAGGCGCACGCGACATATATCTTGCATCGGGCGTTTTAGCTCCGTCATTATAACCTGCTGTACCATCATGCGTAGACCCATCAGTATTCAAATTCATGATAGTATTCAAGGCGGGGAAAACGGACCCCTGATTATCTGCTCTCATACCCACAGCAAAAGTTTGCAGAAACCTTCCTCTACAGTAATTACCAACGGTAGTACCTCCTTTATCATAGAAAGCATCGGCCGCTGCATTTCCTTTAATGGTAACGTTCCCGGTTGTATCAATATAAAATAAATTATTAGCTAAAGTGCCATTAAAGGCCATAGTGCTATCCAAACCAAAAGTAGTGTCACTATAATGAATGCCAAAATAATTGACGTCGCTTAGCCTAAGTGCACCCGACATCCATCCTACCTTTTTAACAGAAGATATGTAAAGGGGGAAACCCACAAGGCTCGAGTAAGTAGCTGCAGCATCACTTGGTCCAGTTTCTAATATAATTCGAGAGCCGGCCGTGCTGCTGGAAACAAATTGCGCACCGATATTATTACTATCTGTTACATTAAGCTTTCTAGTAAAGGTCGTAGTACCAAGTCCAATTTTGCCGGTTTGAAAATTAGCAGTGGCAGAACTCGCTGCGATATTAGTGTTAGCAATAGCCAAAACAGAGCCGTTCCACGTAATAAATTCATCTACACCGTTACGAGTTAACTCAATTGCAGTATGCCCACTAGTCGTAGTATTTTCTATTTTAATTACCGGGTTTGTTGCTTCATCAGCTTCTTTGATATGTAATTTTGAATCAGGAGTAGTATCGTTACCAACCATAGTACGCTTATTGCTGGCTTTAATGGAGAGTGCCGGATTAACAGTTGAGCCATCCGTATCGTAATACATGAAGGTAACATTTTGACCGGCAGTTTTATTTACATTCAGCGAAGAATTTGTACTTGTTATTTCTCCTGTTCCGCCGTCTAACACAACAGGGTAAGAGCCAGTTGACGCGAGCTTTCCGCTAACATCTAATGGGTAATTTGGGGTGGTATGCCCAATGCCCACGTTTCCATTAGTATTTATTACTAAATGATTTGTAGTGCCAAAAGCGCTATGGTTGCCCAATTTAAGTAAAGAGGATGAATGGTCGTATCCCACAGTAGCTTGATTAGTGGTACCACCTGACCCATCTTGCTGGTCTAACCGTATGATAGCATCATTAGTATTACCAGATCGTATCCTAAAAGTGGTAGTGCCCGAATATTGGACATCTAAACGATAGGTGGGATCAGCATTACCCACTCCCACATTGCCCCCATCTTTGATAAACACACCATAGTTGCCCCCATCGTCAGTAAGCTTTAGCCCGGCTCCCGTGGCGGCCCATATTTGTAATTTCTTGTTTAGATCGCTAATCAACAACTTTTTTGTTGTGGGGTTAGCGTTATCATCGTTGTAATCACAGAAGAAAATTAAATCATCTTCTCTTGGGTAGGAACCATAATTGCTATATTCTAGTATTTTGCCCATTTTTAATCCTTATTGTAATAATCTTTAAATTCTAAATTTACACTTAAAACACCGTCAACGCTGGACTCTATACTTTCTGAAACTAAATGTCCCGTGGTGCTTAAAAATTTGTATCTTGTTATGCCATCCCCATCATCACCTAAACAATTGCCTGAATTATCATTTAAACATAAATTGCCCGTTCCTGCCGGAATAACTGTATTGCCGTCTAGATGTTCTGCTTTGTCCCCTACAATTATCTCCACTTGAATTGTCTGATAATTTCCACTACGTATATTATCTATCATATTCGCAGTATTATAGTCATCCATTTCTATTGTTAAGCTTGTGCTTATTTCAATAGGGTATTCAGTTAAAACCTCTGCTGGTGCATAATAAGTTTCGCTTGTTTTTTGATCCAATGTATAAATTGGAATACGGTTAATGTTGTAAGTCTGCGAGCAAGAAACTGCTCGATTAGTTCCTGACCCATTAAAAGTTAAGAAAACAGACTCATGATTAACTACCCCTAAATTCTGAAGGGGAGCTGTGCCGGAATAATCTAACTCTCCTTCACGAACCCCGCTCCCCATCTGACCAAAAACCGCAAAACTTGATTCAATTGTAGGAACATCTTGAACATCGCAACTAACTGTATAACTAGTTAAATAACCAGTATTAAATCCATATACTTTTTCCGCGCCGTCCATTTCTACAGCGTGTAATAAAGTGCCCGAAACCGAGGCGTCGCCAGTCATCCTTAAAACAGGATCTTGGTATAGCATATCACGAGTCATCGAAAACTCCCCTTGAAGGGGTTCTGCTATAACTTCTTGAATAAAACCTGCACCAAGAACACGAACTTGTTTTTGACCAACACTATAACCCGCACTTAGATTACGAATACCAGAGAAGCCAGTGCCTCCCATATAGAATATTTGTTCATAACTTGGTGATGCGTTGTTGGCCATTATCCTTGCCTTGCGCTTTTACTTAATGAGCCCCCAAGCCTTTGTTCTTGAGCGATAACATCAACAACAGCGGATCGAATTTTTTCGCTTAATTCTTTTCCTTGAGTTGCCTTGTCCTCATTAGATTGCTGATCTGCATTCTTGTTACCTGTCGATTGAGAGCCTCCCTGACCCCCTCCACTTGCGCCTCCACCTCCAACGCTGACGTTAATAGAAATATTATTAGTGTTGGCTGCGCTTTGGGTATTTAACGGAGCGGCTGCCGCCCCACCTGCTACAGGGCCCCCTGCTTGCATCCTAGGGATTAAGCCTCCATTAAGTCTTCCCATAAAGCCAAGGCCATACTTACGAACGGCACGATTATTCATGACAAACTCGCCTCCCGCCATGTATGCTGGGACACTGTCGCGATTTGAGAAGCCTCTTGACAAAGAGCCCCCTCGTTGCATATTGGGAATTCCGGAGTCATTTATATCAACTCCAGACTCTAAAAAGCCCATAGCCCCGGATCTAGAGCCTCCCATATTTCTGAAATTTTTCATGCCTTGACGCGAAGCTGTAGCACCCGTGAGGCTTGACGTAGCACCTCTGTTTTTAAAAGCATTTGAAGCTGCCCCTAACCCCTTGCTAATGCCGGCGCTTAACATTGAACTTAAGAACATATTTTTGAGCTGATCCTTTTTTGCTCTCTTTGCTTGTTTCTTTTCGTAAGCCTCTCTCGCTTTATTTCGAGCCTCCATTAATTCTGGGTTATCAGAAGCTAAGAAAAAGCCGCTCATTCTTGAGCTTGTAACCGGCTCGTTAAGCATCATCGTTCCACCATTTGAGAAGCGCGGCGCTGCGCCAAAATTAATTTTATCTAAATTCCTACGACCCATTGCGCCTACGGCTTTACGGTTCATTACGTACTCACCCGGCTCTAACATTGCAGGAACCCGATCTCCCGTACCACTTCCCGGAACGAACGCTCCACCTCCACCTTGAAAGCCTTGTTGACCTGACTCCCTGAAACCTTTGCTTGCGCCCATCCCAATAAGACTAGTAAAATTGTTCATAGAATGTGTAAGCGCCGCTCTGCGGATCGTCTTAAGGAAATCTATAGCTACACCTCGCATAGCATCGCCAAATGTTTCGGCTTTATCTAAGGATTGTTCAAGAGCGTTAACCATTCCGTCCCTGAATACGGTGGGTAATTCTTTCCCTAAACGGTTATAAATTTTGTCTGTATCTCTATAAATGTCATTGAAGCCGTCCTGAAAGCCGCCATAAAAATCTTTTGAGCGAGCTTCAATTTGCCGATCCAGCTTTTGGTTGCCCTCAAGGGCTTCCGTCAACCTTTGTTTTTCTAAAGTGTTTAATTCTTTGGAACCATCAATTTTCAGCTTTAAAAGGTTTTTGGCATCTATAAATTCCTTTGATGTAGTATGATCTCCCGTACCTTTTCCAAGGGCCGCCCCAGCACCAATGTCCATTTTCCCTCTTACCCAGTCATCTCGCTTCTCCGCATGCTCGCTTTTCTTGCGTGCTAGATATTCCTCATAGGTACCAAACTGATCACGCGTTGCTTCGCTTAATTGTTTGCGCGCCATATATGCGGTAGTAGCTTGCAACTGTTGGCCGGTCTCACGATCGGTATATTTGACCATAGTTGCTGCCGCTTCACCGCGCTCCGCCAAATTTTTCTCCAAAAGTTTTCTAGCGGGACTATTTTGCACCTCGTTTTCTCTATCCTTAAGGTAATTTACGGCCGTGCCAGTTGGGTCAAAATCCCCGAACTGACCAGCTATCATTTCCTTGGTTAACTCTTCTATGGCTCTTTGCAACTCAGCATCTGCACCAACCAATTCATAATTAGCTTTAATAACCGCTTCTTGAATATTGAATTGCGCTTGCAAAGCAACGTTTTCTGCAGCTAAGCGCTTATCCATCATAGCCTTCTCCTCTTTTAGCCTTTCTCTGTCGAGCCCTTGATTGCTTAGTAAGCTTTGGCCTGTAGTCAGTCCACGCGTTCGAGCTGGATCCCGCCTTCGAAGCTCAAGCTCCGCTAAACGAGTTTTGCTGATAATCTCTTCTTTAGATAATTGTTGAGAACGAACTGTTTGGTTGTATTTTTCATCGCGAGACATCTGTTTTTCCATCTCAGCAATTTCTGCTTTTTTGATGGCGATTTGATTTTGGGTGGCTGCTACGAGCGTTTCTGCTTCTATATTTTTTTCCTGCTTATCAAAGGCTGTTTGGAATTGTTTAGCGGCAACTTGCATTTTAATAAACGCAGCTGGATCCATAACTGCACTGACAGCTTTCCCTTCCTCATCTCTTGCTATGTTGCCTTGCTCATCTCTAATAACTCTAAAATTTCCTTGATTAGGGTCCATTGCCTTTTGTAGCGCTTTTAAACCCTCACGAGGATCGTTTATGAATGCATCTGTTACGATCCCCAATTCGTCTATTGTATTCTGCGAATTAGTTATAACTCCGTTAAAAAGGCCAGCAATTTTTTGCGCCGACTCTACCCCAAACCCTGAACGCTTTTGCATATTCCCCAGAGTCCTTCCGCGATTGCCTGTTTGAGCTCTGAATTTTGCTGCCCCTACCATATCTCCCGTAACAGTCAAAATATCCGCCCCAATAGACGAAAAAGCATTATTTAATTTAGTGAACGCTTCTTTAAACTTATTCAAGGGGGCGTCCTTGGCTGTTGCGGCCGCTTGTTCCACCACTTTATTAACTTCAATAAAATTGCCTACAAGCTGTTTTTCAATTGCTAGTTGGGCCTCTTTTGCAGTCAACTCTTTGCCCGCAGTATCCTCCATCATCTTTTGGACTTTTGTAAACTGCGCCATAACCTTCAAGACATTAACAGTTAAAAAGGAATCAATATCGTCGGTCGACATGCCTTCAAAAGCACCTTTATCTTTTAGTATCTTTCTAATACCTGTTCGAGCATCCTCTTTTCGGGTACTCTCAGTCCATCCCATATCAGTTTTCTTGGCTGCATCTTCTAAAGCTTTTCCTTCGTCACCCGTAAGGTTCATTTTTGAAAAGAGGTCCCCAAATTTATCTATAAACTCTGCTCGAGTTTTGACACCTGCAAATTGAAATGATTCCTGAAACTCGCTCATTCCACCTTGATTGCCATAGTAGGCTGTTCTGGTGCCCGTATCCATCAAATCAAATCTACTCGCCGAAATAGTAGCGCGACGTCCCATTCTTTCTTCTGCAGCTGCGTCCACGAAGGAATCTAAAGCATCTGTTAATCCATTAACATTAGTCCCTGCTTTCTTAAAGTCCTCTTCTAGTTTGGTGCCTTTGATTTTTTCAAAATTTGCGGCTAACCTCTTTTGCGCATCCTCAAGCTCTTCTTGAGTACCCGCGGTGAGAATATCTTTTTGAGCCTGTACGTAAGCTTCCCCTGCGGAATTTGTTTCCGTTGTGGTGCGTTCAAATTCTTGAAGCTCGCTAGAAAGTACGCTCAACTCTTTTCCTACCTTTAAAGCCTCTTTAGCAAATCCGCCAATACCTCCAATGGCTGCACCAATAGCTACACCCCATGGCCCCGGAATCATCATGCCTAAAGCGGCCCCTGTACCTGCACCAGTTAAAGCTGAAGAAGCGGCTGTTGGGCCACCGCTTGCTTGCTCTAGAGCTCCAGCGGCCATAGGAGCGGCAAAGGAGAGCGCCATACCTGCCATCATTCCTTTTCCTCCCATCATTCCACCTTGTTGCATAGTTCCTCCCATAGGCGCGCTGGCGTTTAATTCTCTGGTTTCTTGTGCTATTGCTCCGTTTAATCGGTCTTGAGCTGCTTGAGTTAGGTTTAATTTTTGTGCTGACTCTTTGGTTTCAAGCGTAAGTTGTTTTATGGCTATTTCTAATTGATCGTCGCTCAACCCCATTCCAACCATGTCCATAATTTTCTTCTGATACTCTTGGGTAAGTTTTGTAATAGTGCTATCCAATAGCGCAACTGTCTTGGTGCTTGGCCCTATTCCTTTAGTGGGATCGCCTACGCCACGCGTAAGCCCCGCTAGATCTAAAGCATAATTAGGGACATAGCCCCTCGACGCCCCCATTACATCTCTTAAACCTTTGGGTTCGTCTCGCGTGTTCGTAACAGCTAAGCCCACTGGATTATTGGGACCACTTAATTTAGAAGAACGATTAACCCTAATCCTAGACAAGGGGACTCCTGCCGCCGCCTCTCTCTCTACGGCATCCCCTAAAGCTGCAAAATTAGGCACATAACCATGAGCTCCTCGCTTGGCCATCCATCCGGTAAATGCCGCGTCAAGATCTACAATTTTCCCCGCCATACTTTTGACATTACCACGTGAAGGAGAAATCTTAAAATCCCCTCCTTTTACACTGCTCATCATTGGTCCCGGTTGGTTGAACAGCTCTCTTAATTCTCCTCCGCTCTTTATTGAAGCGCTTCCGACTGGAATATCTAAATTTTTCTTACCGTGTTCAGCTGCTGCGGTTGATAACCCTAAGGCAGTTTGCACTCCCACTTCAAATGCTGCACCTGCAGCTGCGCTTACTGCACCTTTACCCCCTTGGGCGCTCTCTAAGTTTCGTATGACGGTAGGTTTGTTAACGTCCCCAGCCGGAGGCCTTACGCTTTGAGCGTATTTAAGAGTTTCTTCAAAAATAGCATCTCTGATGTTGGCTTCAATGGGAACAATATCATCCGCCCCTCCTTTGGGTTTTTTAGCATAAGTGTATGCAGGAAATCTTACGGATGTAGGGCCTTTGCCTCTTAAGTTTTCATAATTATGCTGATAAAAAGGTGCGCCCCCTCCTACTGCTCCGGGAGGGAATAGCATAGCCATGCTACTTGAGGTATAAGTATTACCAAGCTTCTTTTTTTCTGTTGTTGCTTTTCGTTGAAGGTTTTGACGAATCGCTGCCGGTCCATTTACCAAAGCCGTTCGAGCTAATAGCCCTTTGTCGGCTAACCCTGCAGTATAACTATTATAGGTAGTCGACCCCGGCTTCATGGTGTCTAATTTAGTTAGGGCTTTATTAATATCACCTGCAAAATTAGGTACATATCCCTGAGCTCCCCTGACAGGTTTGCCCCCCTTGGGCATTCCATACTGAGCCACCATGTTGGGATTAAAAATTGCCGAACCACCGTTACTATAATTAGGAACTATGTATTCGCCGCTATTGGCAATCATGGTACCACGCACCCCTCCCCCAAAAGAAAAATTAGGAATAGTTACCGGCTTAGAAGAAGGGCTTACTCCTCCCACTCCCTTTTTAATGTCATTAACTTCTCCCGCCATACCCGGAATAAAGCCTGAGGCCCCGCGTGCACCTTTACCCTTGCCTCCCCCCGTCACCAAGGCAAACGCACCGGGATTGGCGACACTCATCATGTGAGCAATATGGGCGACAGAGGCCTCTTGCGCATCTAATGCAAGAGCAGCTTTTTCCGCGTGCTGTAAGAAAATTCCTGCTTGCGTTGCCGCGTTTCCTTCAGCTTGAGCCACTAGTTTTGCTAGCCCGGCATCCCTTTGCAAGGAATCACTAATAAATTTTTCAAGAGTGGCTCTTTTTTGAGTTTGAGTGGTAAGGCCTACTAATGCAGGCAAAGCTTTGGCCATATAGGAAACCGTATTAAAAATAACTTTTCCAATAATCCCTAATACGGCAATAAGGCCCGGCCCCCCAATAACATTTTTAATCCCCTTGAGTATTCCGTTGGCTATCTCAGACCCAGTCCCTTCTCCATCTATCAACTCATTTATTCCTTCTAGTGCAGCTTTTAACGGGTCTAATATGGCCCGGGCGATTGGCTCAAAAGTTTGTTTACCTATATTCTCTTGCAAACGTTTAAATTCAGTAGCGGTCTGAGAAGCTAAGGCGGATAAGCTTTGATTCAACAGTTTAGTGGCTTGTGCTGCCTCATTGGTAGCATTCTTAGATACCTTTAAAGCTGAACTAAAAGTGGACTGCTCTTTGTTTAAGTCCCTCATTATAGCTGACAAAATATTAGCTTGGAAAACGCCGGCTACCTGCTCACGTAAGTAAGCCTGACTGCCATCCGCGAGGGTTTGGTACGTCTTAGCAAAATTATCCAAAATTCTTATAGCAGGCAAAGTATTACCTTCAATATCCCTCACTGCGATATTGTAAGACTCTAAAGCTGTTAGGGTACTTTGACGTTGCAAACGCGTAAAAATAGTTTTCATGGCGTTGCCAATAACTGCACCGCCTCGACCAGTAGTTTGCTGAACAGACGTCACCATTGCATTTAATTCGTCAAAGCCCACCTTAGCGTCTTTAGCTGAAGAACCCACACGGCCAATAGCTTCTACCAAATCTCGCGCACCCACAGCGAACTTAGTTTCCACCGCTACGAATTTATTTAACGAACTGCTAGTGGTAACCATTGCGCTGTCAAATGCATTAACGGTTGCTGTTAAAGAGCTCACGGCTTTGTCAGCATTAATTCCCGTTAAGCGAACCAACGTCATAGCATCTGCCGTTCTTTTTAAAGTTTCTTCTGTCTTTAAACCTTGACGAGCAAACTCAAGCGCGCCTTTAGTGACATCCTCAAAAGCCGTTGCATTTTTTTTCGCAATATCAAAAAGTTGATTTCCAAATTTTTCAAAGCCTTGATTGCTCATATCTAGGATACGATTAATATCCTTAAAAGCTTTTTGCACCTCAATGGTACTAGCGGCTAATTCCTTAAAAGCTTTGGAGATTCCACCGATAACTGCTGTTGATGCGCCAAACGCAATAACACGGGCATTTGAAGCAGCCAAAGCCGAATCAAATTGATTTAAATCGCCGGTAATTCTACCCAAGGGCTGGCGAAAACCCTTGTCATCAAGTTTTAATTTTACCGTATTGGCTCGTTTAGACAGCGCCTTATTAGCCATGCGCATGCCCTTCTCTACATCTTTTACAAAAGCCCTATGGTCAATACCTGCATTTAATCGGATAGACATGATTCTAACATAATTTATACACTTTTTTTAAGCCTTTAATGCGTGCATTAAATCTTTCATGTCCATTTTGCCACCTTTTTCTCTTAATTTGGCTGAGAGTGAATTTTCTGAGCTTTGCTTAATGCCTAAGTATTCGTAATCTTCGTTCTTAGCTCCTATGATAGTGGAAGCCCCCTCCTTGTCCATTTGCTCTAATTTGTCTTTTGCTTTTTCTTGTGCATTAACATAGTCTATGATTTTTTCAGGGTCATCTTTAATCTTATCCGGTATTTTACTATAATTTTCAAAGATATTTTTGAACATCCGGCTATAAATCACCAATTTCACCTGATTGATAGAAAGCTCAAGCAGGGGCTTTGGGAAGATATTGCTGACATTTTCACAAAAAGGAATGTAGGGCTGGTAGAAATCTTGTAAAATAATTTTTTGAATATTAACGTCGGTAAACTTTTGATAAATATCATTATATACTTTTACCGTAGTCCCCATATCTTTTCGAGACATCTCGTCTATCTCTTTTGAAGTATAAAAAGCCATTGTTAAGGATGGGTCCTTATATAAAGAGCGAACAACGTAATGATCTGACACACGCTGATCAGAATATCGTTCACAGGTTTGGCCAAGTAACGAGTCTTTTGTTGCTAATAATTCATTTAAAGTTTCGTGGGCCGCCGCTATGTCGGTGTTCTGTCGATCTATATCATGTTTGAGGTATAATTGTTTTTTGGTGTCCGCGGCCGCTTTAAGATAAACTTCTTGCTCTTTAATTTTTCCCTCATCAACGGAAGTCCACAGTCCTTCGTCATCCAGCCTTTTTAAAGATTCTTCGCTAGTGGGAAGGCCGCGCCCTTTAGCTTTTCTGTAAAAATCAGATCGAACTTCTTCGATGTTGACCTGATCAAAAACAGATAAATGCTTTAAATACGCCGTAGTACCGCTATGGGGAAACTGAGACCAACCGTAAGCTACATCCCTAAAAAGTCCACGAAAATTAACATCAGCTGGAGGAGTCGATGTCATTTATAATTTTATCATAATCTTCTTTTTGCGGATCGTGACTAAAATACCAATAACTTACCAAGGAGGTTAATTTTCCAGCAGCCGCTTGAAATAAAGAGTCCTGAGCCTCATCTTTTGCGTAATACGCATCCGCCTTCATCCCGAAATCCTCTCCCTCGAAAAGTGGCGTCGGCTCCTTAACCTCTAATTTTTCACAGGTATAGTAGGAAAGATGAGTAAGATACCACAAAACAATACGATTTTGGGCTTTAGTGTCTGCCGTATGGTTAAATAGACTCTGATAGGCTGATTCTAAGTTAACAATGTCCCGCCTTACTAAAGCTAATTTTCCACTAAGGCGAGTTAACTCTTCCTGCTTTTTTTTGGGTAATTTCTTAATATTGCGGTTCGCTAATGTTTTTTTGGTATACTCTCCCTCAAGGTCACTAAGCTCACCGTACAAGTCCACCAATTTAGTCGCATCATTTTCACTCAACAACCCACCGGTATCAGAATATTTTTTTGCTAACATGGCCTTAGTTAGAATACCCTTTTTGATACAACGGCTCATTTCAATGGAGTATTCCATATCTGCCTCTTCCAGCTCTCGTCGATTAGGATTTTTGACGATAATAGTATAAGGAATTTTTTTCTTTACTTTTTTGCTAATTTCGACCTCTTCTTGGACCCCCTCTTTGTTTTTGCGCTTTTCTTTAGTTTTTTCTTCAACTTCTTGGGTATCTTCGACAGTAAAGGAGTATATTTCTTTTAACATGAATACTTAAAAATAATATTAAATTTACACTTTTTTTCCAAAGGTTTTTTAAAAAGTGTATAATATGGCCATGGCTAGTTTAATCTCAAATAGCGATAAAGCGGCATTACATAGCGTAATGGATGACCAAGCGGACACCTTTTCTCGAGATGTCACCATCATAAAAGACCCTATTGAGACAGTTTCCAGTGCTAATGCTGATTTTAATTCCATTTATGGAAATGCTGGAGCTACGACTTCTATTACCTACAGCGAGCAAAGCAGTACAGTCGCGGCGCGTATCCAATATGGAGCCCAAATGAACGACGACTATTTCACGTCCTCAAAATCCCCTAATCAGCTTAAAGTTTATATCCCTGAAGGGCTCGTAAGAATGAAAATTAAGGCTTCTGATTATTCTACGGTTTCAGATGCCAAGCGAGTAGAGTTCGATAACCAACGCTTTTCTATCTATAGTGATTTCAGGGGCCACGGCCTTTTTGATACTAAATTTTATACTGTAATGTTAAAGAAAATGAACTAATGCCCCTGCGTCTCTCCAATAAAGAAGTAAACTCAATAACACAACAAGTGGTTCGTGATCGGCCCTTTACAGCCTATCTTAAAAAACAATTGCAGCGAGAATTTGAAGAAATATATCACCAATTTTTAAGCGACTTTAATGGCCACACGGTCACCAAAGAAATAGAAGGCGGCTCGCGCTCTCCAAACATCAGCGGAACTTTAGGTGGCGTAGGTAACTTATTCACTTATATTGGATTTGACTCAGGCAGCCAACCTATTACGCGACTAAGAGAAGTGCTGGAAACCTATCATATAAGATATAATATACAAAAG
>Ga0315327_10001031_pt1 | contig 14284 bp, 15 predicted proteins | sample M110032315metaG_FD_203460 | JGI IMG/M metagenome (GOLD analysis project Ga0315327, IMG submission 203460) | Ammonia-oxidizing marine archaeal communities from Monterey Bay, California, United States - M1 100m 32315 | ecosystem: Environmental > Aquatic > Marine > Coastal | place: USA: California... | reverse complement strand
GTGTGTGTGCTTCTGTAATTTCTTTTACGACACCGGCAGCAATTGTTGCACCCATGTCTCTTAATGCAAATCTACCCATTTCAGGGAACTCACTAAATGTTTCAATTGGTGTTGGTCTTACAGGTCTAATTTTTACAATAGCAGAATCACCAACTTTTAGGAACTTTGGATTTTCTTCATCCATTGCACCGGTTTGTGGATTAATTTTTCCTAGAAACTCAGTAATTGTTGCTGCAACTTGGGCTGTGTGAGCATGCATAACAGGTGTGTAACCTGGCGCAATTGCAGTTGGATGATGAATAACTATAATTTGTGCTTTGAATTCTTTTGCAACATTTGGTGGCGCATCTGGTGTTCCCAATACATCACCACGTTTGATATCTTTCTTTTCGATTCCTCTCAAATTGAAACCAATGTTATCACCTGCTTCAGCACTTGGAAGTTCTGCATGATGAGATTCAATAGATTTAATCTCACCTTGTGCACCAGATGGCATTACAACAATTTTTTGTCCTGGTTTCATCAATCCGGTTTCAACACGCCCTACAGGAACAGTTCCTACACCAGTGATTGAATAAACATCTTGAATTGGAAGTCTTAATGGTTTACCAGTTGGTTTTTCAGGTGCAACAAAGTCGTCAAATGATTCTAAGAGAGTTTTACCGGAGTACCAACCCATGTTTTCAGATTTTTTAACTAAATTATCGCCTTTCCATCCAGAAACTGGAATGAATGGTACTTCATCTGGTTTGTAACCACATGATTTGATTAGTCCTTTACCTTTCTCTACTGCTGCTTTGTAAGCATCTTCAGAAAAGTCACTATCATCCATTTTGTTAATTGCAACAATAATTTGACCTACACCTAGTGTCTTCAGTAAGAAAGCGTGTTCACGTGCTTGTCCACCAGGAGCAATTGCGGTATCAGTTTCACCAGGTTTTGCAGATAAAACAAGAACTGCACAGTCTGCTTCAGAAGCACCTGTAATCATGTTTTTGATAAAGTCTCTGTGTCCTGGAGCGTCGATTAATGTATAATTAAATTTTGGAGTTTCGAATTTTTGGAAAGCAAGATCAATAGTAATACCTCTTTCTCTCTCATCTTTGATATTATCCATAACCCAAGCATACTTGAAGGTATCACCCTTTCCAGTTTTCTCAGATTCAGCAGCATGAGCATCAATTGTTCTTTGGTCAACTACACCGAGATCCATCAAAAAATGACCCATTGTTGTGGACTTACCATTATCAATGTGGCCTGTGATAATCATGTTCAGGTGTGGTTTATCTGCCATAGAAAATTCCTGTTAAGTCCGCTTTATAATCATTTTGATTTTTTGCAGATTTTTGTATGATTTTTTGAAATTTTTGGATCATGGAAATTTTAATAATTAACATAGAGTATAAATCGAAGAAGAAAAAATCGTTAATATGAAAATTACAGTTTCAATTATCAAAGCAGATGTAGGTGGAATTGGAGGACACACAAGACCTAGCGACAATCTAATTCAAGCTGTTAGAGATACTGTGAAATCTGCAGGGGAATTACTAATTGATCATTATATCGGATATTGTGGAGATGATGTTCACATTGTCATGAGTCATACACATGGTGTTGACAATGAGAAAATTCACAAATTAGCATATGATGCATTTGTAGCAGGTACTGCGGTCGCAAAAAAAGAAGGACTGTATGGCGCAGGTCAAGATTTGCTTAAAGATTCTTTTTCAGGAAACGTAAAAGGGATGGGACCAGGAGTTGCAGAGTTAGAATTTGAAGAAAGGCCTAATGAGGCATTTACAGTTTTTGCAGCAGATAAAACAGAGCCAGGATGTTTCAATTATCCAATGTACAGATTATTTGTAGATGCACTAAGTAATACAGGATTAATTGTGAATAAATCACTTGCAAAAGGTGTCATATTTTATGTCATGGATGTTGAAGAAGCAACGATTGCAAAACTTTCATTATGGGAAGATAAACCAACTTTGGAAGCTGCATTAATGTATCCAGGGAGATATGTTATTTCATCAATTACAACTAAAGACGGAGAACCCATTATGGATGCATCCACAGACAGATTACATAATATTGCAGGAACTTATGTAGGAAAAGATGATCCAGTGTGCATCGTAAGAACACAGAAGAATTTTCCGGCAACTGAAGAAGCAGGAAGTGTTTTCAATAATCCACACTATGTTGCAGGAAATACCAGAGGGAGTCATAACATGCCACTAATGCCTGTAAAATTAAATTCTGCAGCAACAATTAATTTTTGTATTCCAATTGTTGAATCACTTGTTTTTAGCATGCATGATGGAAAGTTTACAGGGCCATTTGACGGATTTTCAACTCCAGATTGGGATTACATAAGAGAACAAGCAACAATCAAAGCATTGGCAATAAGAAGTCAAGGATTTATCCACCCAGCAACATTGGTTCCAGATGAATTGGAATATGCAGAAGGGTACAAAGATAGAATGAGCGTAGTCAAAGAGAAAATGGTTCCAATGGATTCAAAATCAAATTCTAGCGAAAGAAAAGAAAATTATGAAGATCCAGACTAAAGATCTCTAGAAGTTTGAAGTAAAGATTAAATCAATTGGACTTGTAGCATACATATGATTTCAAAGTATGAGTTTCAATTTTCATTTTTATCACTTAGTATAACAAAAATTGCAATGACCGTTGCTGCAATATTGACATTTTCACATATCGTGGTTCAGTTATTTGGACAAACAATTCCAGATATTTTCTTGCCAATTTTCAAAGATATAGGTGCAGGATTCATCATTATCGCAGCATTTACATTTGCTGTTGCATGGTTTCTAAAAGCGCGGCCCCACAATAGACCAAAGCACTACTCAATAGTAACATTCGATATCGACGGTAAAGAAACCATTTTACCAGGATTGCGAACAGAATTTAAAAATCACGATGTAGCATGGAGTTTCATGAAACAATACAAAACATCTTATCCATTAAATAATTTTGCCTTAGTCTCAGATCTCAAAAAAGACCGAAAAAAAGTTATGTTTCGATACATATAGAACAAAAGTTAATCAAATAAAACATCAAAACTAAATCAATGATGAAATTTTCAGTTATTTCAGACGCATTTCAAAAAATGGAAGCAACTAGTAAGAGACTTGAACTAACAGAGATTCTTGTTCAATTATTAAAAAATATTCCAGAGGATGTAATTTCAAAAGCAGTTTATCTAATTCAAGGTAAGTTGAGACCAAACTTTGAAGGGGTAGAACTAGGTATTGCAGAAAAACTCGTGATGAAAGCCATGTCAAAATCATCAGGCATACCTTTGAAAAAAATAGAAGATGATTATAATAAAGGAGGAGATCTAGGACAAACTGCAGAAAATATTTTAAAACAAAAAATTCAAACAACGTTTGCTTCAGAAACAATTACACTAGAAAAAGTGTATGAAACATTATTCAAAATTTCAAATTTAGAAGGAAAAGGGTCACAGGAAATGAAAATGAGATATGTCTCAAGCATGTTAAATGATGCAACCCCTCAAGAATCAAAATTCATTTTAAAGGTGTTACTTGGAACATTACGATTAGGTATTGCAGAAAATACAGTAATGGATGCATTAGCAATAGCATTCACAGGTAAAAAAGAAAATAGAGAGTATATTGAAAATGCATATAATGTTTCAAGTGATTTAGGAAAAGTTGCGCAAGTAGTTTCAACAGGCGGAATTGAACAAATAAAAAAATTTCGTATTGAATTATTCAATCCTATTAGACCAATGTTAGCAGATAGAATTAAGAGTGGAGAAGATACGGTAAAAAAGTTTCAAGAAGAATTTGCTGCAGAGTATAAATTAGATGGCGAACGGGCACAGATACACAAACATAAAGATACAATAGTAATTTTTTCCAGAAGTTTAGAGAATATTACTTCATATTATCCAGACATAGTTGAAAAAATTTCAAAGATAATTGTTTCCAACGATGTAATTTTAGAAGCAGAAGTTGTAGCAATGAATAGTAATTCAGGAGATTTTCTTCCATTTCAAGAGTTGATGCACAGAAGAAGAAAATATGAAATTGATGTTGCGGTAACAAAATATCCCATCACTGTAAATTTCTTTGATGTTTTATTTTCAGATGGAAAAAATTGTATGGACATGAGATATTCAGAAAGACGAAAATTATTGGAAGAGATAATCAAACCGGATGATTTTGCAAGATTAACTCCAATGTCAATTATAAATACTGAAGAGCAAGTTCTAGAGGTTTTGGAAAATTCAATTAATTCAGGATGTGAAGGGTTGATGTTGAAGCATTTGGATTCAACATATAGAGCAGGAATTAGGGGAAGTAACTGGCTTAAGCTAAAAAGAGAATATCAAAATGAATTAGGAGACAGTTTAGATCTAATAGTAATTGGGGCATTTTTTGGAAAAGGACGACGTACTGGAAAATATGGGACGTTATTAGTTGCAACATACAACGATGAAGAAGACACATTTCCAAGTATTTGTAAAGTTGGAACAGGTTTTACAGATGAAAGTTTAGATCAGTTATATCAAATTCTTTCACCCAAAGTTACGTTAAAGAAAAATCCAAGGATTGTAAGTGAAATGGAAGCCGATGTATGGTTTGAACCAGAGTTAGTTATCGAAATAGTTGCATCCGAGATTACACAAAGTCCAATTCATAAAACAGCATTAGATAAAGTCAAAGAAAATACAGGGTTGGCATTAAGATTCCCAAAATTTACAGGGAAAATCAGAACAGAAAAAAATTCCGAAGATGCATCAACAGATGAAGAAGTTATTGCATTGTACAAAGTCCAAAAAAAGACCATGAATAAAGACTAGTTTAAATTGAAATTAACCAAGCCTTAATATTCAGTACGAATTGTAGTAAAATTCGTTATGTATAGTGGGGAATTAGAAGTACAAGCAAAGCGTAAAGCAGTTGCCGTATTACAAGATGAAATTAATAGAATCTTAAATGCAGGAAGAAGTCTTTCCCAATTACCCGAATTAATTGTAAAAAAAGACAAAGCAGGGATTAAAGATGCAATGGAACAGATCACATCATTAGAAGAAGAAGTAGAGAGTCTACGAAGAAAAATTACCAGAGATGTTGCTGATGTTGGCGGTTTAATTCTAAATCGTGAAAATTTGTTAAACACCGCATATACCATGGATGAGATTGCAGGTTATATTACAGGAATTGCTTTTAAATTATCAAACATCAAAGCGAGCACCCTAAAATCCTCAAAATTAGATGGAGACCTAACTGAACTAATTGAATTAGTAGTAGATGAGATTTACAAATTAAATGAGATTATTAGAAGTTTAAATTCAGATTCTGCAAAATCGATAGAATTAGCACAAGATACACAAAAACTAGAAAGAGAGATTGATAAAAAATATAGAACAATGGTACTAAAGGCACTTGAAATTTCTACTACAAGTGAGATGTTATTGATGAAAGATACTATCGAAGGAATTGAAGAGATGGCAGACAAATGTCAAGAAGTTTCAGATTCATTCATTCTTTTGGCATTGAGTTTATAATTTTGAAGACAGAATTATTAGAAAATCGTTTGATTGTTTGGGATACAGTAGATTCTAAAAAATTATTCAGTGAAGGGTACTATGGAAAACCCATTGGCATTTCAAAACCAAAATTAAACGAAATTAATGTTCCATTAATTTTGGATTTGATTGAGGGATACTATTTGATGAATAAATCAAAAATTCAGATTTATAAAAATAAGAAAAAGATAACTGTGAAAAAAATGTTTGAGATATGCCAAGAACAACACCATAATTTTGAAAAAAAATTTCAGGTGTACAAAAATTTTAGAGATAAAGGATATATTGTAAATCCAGGAATAAAATTTGGATGTGATTTTGCAGTATACCAAAAAGGTCCAGGAATCGACCATGCACCATTTTTAGTTCAAGTGTATAATAGAAATGAGAATATAACATCAACAGATATCGTGTTAGCAGGTAGATTGGCTACGAGTGTTAAGAAACAGTTCATTTTAGCAATTCCGTCAGGAAAAGAAAAAGTTGACTACGTTGCACTTGATTGGTGGAAAGCCTAGAAAGATTTAACGTGGCCAGCTATTTTATCAAATATTTCAAATTGCTCGTTGGATACCTTGAAATTAAAACTATTTTTCCATTTACCATAAATACGAACACCTTTTGAGGTAGGATCAACAGTTATTGTTGCATTATCAACAGATTGTTTTCCAATAAGATCATTCAATACAGAATCATCATTTAATGTATCAGCGATTTTACCACCTTGCCATTCAACTTTGGTAACTTTTTTTGAACCAAAATGCCCAGATGTAGTAAGGATTGTTCTTGCAGTAAGGTCTACAGGTGTGTCTGTTTTCATTCTAACAATAAAGTGAGCCTGAAAACGGTCCTGTGCCCCCCATGGAAGTGGATTTGGATCTTGCATAATTATCCCTTTTGAATTATCTGAATGACATCAATGTTTGTACCATCGATATCTAGACAGCCTTTGTTTGTAACCATTCGAGTTGTTTGTGAAAACACTCTACTGTAATAATCATCATGTTCAACATCATCAGTTGTAATTTCTTTTGGGGTAGAAGTTATTGCGATCTCTTTTAGCATTTCAGAAAACTTCTCTGGCATTGATTTTATAACAAATGTTTCAGGTTCTGAATCATGCATTAGCTATCTTCAAGATTACCCTCAAATAAAGATAATTCTCCAGTGGCAAGCAATTAATATTGCAAATCAGTCAAGATTTTTGTCAGATTGAAGTTTGAGAATAAAGTTATCCTAATCACAGGCAGTGGAACCGGCATAGGAATGACGGTGGCCAAGAAATTTGTAGAAAATGGAGCAAGTGTGGTGATCTTAGGAAGACGTAGAGAACCACTCGAGAACACATCAAAAATGCTAAACGAGATTATTAATGAAAAGAAAACAAATGGAATCGTAAAGATATTTTCAGGAGTAGATGTTAGTGATGAAAAATCAGTTACAGAGATGTTTGATTCACTAAAAAATGAAGGAGTTAATTTAGATATAGTAGTAAACAATGCAGGGGTTTCAGGTCCAGTCACATGTTTTTCCCATGCACCGTTAGAAGATTTTAGAAATACAGTAGATATTCACCTTACTGGAACATTTTGGACATCAGTACAAGCATTAAAAGTCATGAAAGAAGGTGCAAAAATAATTACAATTTCAACATTTTTTGCTGAAGAAAGACCATTAGAACAAAGACCGTACAGATTCAGAGGGCCATACACCGCATCACAAGGTGCAAAGAATAGACTTGTAGAAGCAATGTCATGGGAGTTAACTGAAAAGGGAATTATTTCAATTGGAACAAATCCAGGACCAGTTCATTCAGATAGAATTTACAAAACAGTATATCCAAAAGCTGCATCAGAATTCCTAAGAGTTAGTGGCTTTGAAGATCTAACACCAGTAGAAGTAGAAGCTGCAAATAATGAAATCGTAGGATTGTTAGGAGAAAAAGAGGATATAATTAAGAATGGTATTAAAGCAGCTGCAGAAAAATTAGGAAAAAAAGAAGAAACATTCACAAATTTGTTAAACAAGGTTCAGAGCATTGCAGAGAAAATTCAAAAGAATACATCAACTATGATTGCAGATCAACAGTTCTTATCCCAAGATCAAGTAGCAACAACAGTATTGACACTTGCGGATAATGATCAAGCAAAGATTCTAAATGGAAAAATTGTTCCAGGAGATAGAGTTTTCTATCCTGTAAGATCTCACATCACATCAATTCCAGAAACTGTCAAACAACATAATTATTCATCAAAAATTGCAGTACTAACAATTGATGCAACAGATAATGAAGATGCAAAAAAAGCAGAAGAAATCGCTACAAATGTTCAAGCAAATGGAGGTCAAGCAATTTGTTTCATTTCAGACAAATGTTCAAAAGAGATTCAGGATTCAATAGCAGATAAATTTCATTCACATGTAATAAACTTCTCAAACAATGAAGAAATTGCAAGATGGTTTAACACTGCAAAATCAAAAGGAGATATCGAGGTATTCATTCACATTACAGGCAAGATGCCATCCATTTCAAAATTAACAGAATTATCTAGAAGTCAATGGGATGAATTAACAGACAAATTCATTAACATTCCAGCAGTGGTAAGTCAAAATGCAATGGATATTTTTGTTCCTAATGGTTCAGAAGATCCAAGACTATTCAAAGATGCAAAAGGAAGAATCATAATAATTGGACCAGATCTGCCATATGGAAAAAAGATTGGAGGAGGTGAAAGGGCAAAAACAGAAGTATTCAGAGGAGCATTAAGACCATTTGCAACAACTATCAATCAAGAATTAAGTGACGTATTAAAATCAAATGTCAGAACATTCCTAATATTAGCAGGAACAGTAGACGGTAAAGAACCAAACAATAGAAGAATCACAGATGGAGTTAATTATTTGATATCTGATGATTCAAAATCAAGTGCAGAAGTGATTTTTTGTCCTGATGAATCTAGATAAGAAATGGAAAAATTTTCAACATTAAAGATTGGAGACTCGTTTGTTTCTACGACAAGCATATCAAAAAAAGAATTGGACCAGTATCTTGGATTTTCCAGAATAAAGAATGCAATGTTTGAGATAGATTCAGGCAAAGATGAAGATCGAGTTATTTCAGGAAGAGCAATCATTTCAAGAATGGAAGGTGAGTTTACAAGGTTGAGACAGATTTATGGAAATTATATAGTATTGTACGGAATAGATGGTGATTTAGAATGGAAAAACAGACAAACACGATTTTTGACGCCGCTTTATACAGATCAGGTAATTCGAATAAAATTTACAATTTCAGATAAAAAAGATATTGATGACGAATATGGTTTGATTAGTGTTGATTTTGAGGCCACTTCTGAAGATGGAGAATTATTTCTAACATCAAAGAAAAATATCTATAGAATTAAAAAAGAGATCCCATCGAATCGATAATTAATTTCACAGCAGCTGCCAAGAGTACAATTGTTATAAGAATTTTTAATTTTGTTTCCTTGATTTCTAATGATAATCGAGCACCAAGAAGTCCTCCACAAAATGCACCAATAGCCAAGAAGAAAGCCTGTAAATAATCAGGGTGCCCTAATGCAGAGTGTACTAAAAGACCGCTAAGAGATGCAAACATCAAGATCAATTGTGCAGTGGGTGCAGCCCGTCTCATAGGAATTCCTATTCCAATCACCATCAATGGAACAAAGATAATTCCACCACCAATACCAAATAAACTTGAAACAATTCCTGCAAAGAAACTAGCACCTGCAGAGATTATCATCATCATGGCGGTTTTATTATATGGTTTTTCTTCTACAGCACGTTTAACAAAAATATAAATCGCTGATGCCACCAATACAAACGCAAATAAGATTTGAAATGCTACAGGAGTCATTGCGTCAGAAACAAAAGCACCTAAAATCGTACCAGGAATACACATTAGACCAAGTTTTATTCCAATTCCAAACTCAACACGTTTTTGATGTGCATAAGATACTGTAGAAGCCACAGAATTACTAAAAGCTGCAAAAAGACTATTACTTGCTGCTAGTGCAGGAGGGAATCCAGCAAAAGTCATTGCAGGCACTGCAATAATTCCGCCGCCAAGTCCTACAATAGACCCCAATACACCGGCTGCAAACCCTAATGGAATTAACCATAAATTTTCATACATTGAGTTAGGACAGAAGATCATGAGGTATATTAGATTTAGGAAAGAAAATTTAACTGCAATGACAACGTATTGACACTATGGCTCAAGCATTTGTTTTGATTAATTGTGAATTAGGCTCAGAAGAACAAATCATTTCAGAGCTAAAAACATTCTCAGATGTCGAAGAAGTTCATGGGACATTTGGCGCATACGATATAATTGCAAAAGTGTCATCAGAATCGGTTGAGAAGATTCGAGAAACTATTACATGGAAGATTCGTAAAATTGAAAAAATTCGCTCTACTTTAACACTCACAAAGATTGAAGCTCAGTGAGAAAATCTCACTCTTTAGAAATGTAGAAAATTATACTAACAGTGGTTGTAATCTCTTCATCACCAGAAATGATTGGCGCAGATTTCATTGATGCTTCCATTGCCATCCCATCAAATGATGCTCTCATAGGACCATCATAGTAAGGCATCGTATTATCGTGTATAACAACAGATTTTACTCCAACAATTTTTTGTTCTAACGGAACAAGTGCTTTTTCTGCCTTTTGTGTTGCATCACGTATTGCATTAGCAATCAGATCATCACTGATTTTTTGTGATTTATCATCAGATAGTTGAAAAGTAACATTATCAATTCGGTTTGCACCAGAAGATACTGCCGCATCTATGAGGTTTCCAGCTGAATCAATCTTTTCAGTTTGTATGGATAAAATATTAGATACACGATAACCAATTAGAATTTGTTGATAATTTCCATTAGAATCTTTTACGCTATCATATAACGGGTAGATTCTAAAATTGGACGTTTGAATATCATCTTCAGATATTCCAGAACGTGTTAATGATGAAATAACAGAGTGTAATGAATCAGAATTTTTAGATAGAGATTCATTTGCAGTTTTTGCCTCAGACTCTACTCCAAGAATTACAATTAACGTATCAGGTTCTGAATATGTAGTTGCACTACCAGTGACAGAAATAGTCTGCTCAGAAGGATCATATTTTTCCAACCAATGTGTAATTAGTTCTTCAGATATTTCATAATCAATCTCTTGGGATTCTACTTGATTTTCAATTTGTGTTAAGGTTAAAGCAAAGGCTAAAACAAATACAATCCCAACTATCACAGCGATGTTAATCCGAGTATCCATACAATTTACCAAAGAATATAGTATAAAAATTCACGAGTCTGATATAGATTAGAAATGAAGGATATTCCAATGATAGACTCAGTTACAGAATTAAAAAAGTTATTTGAGGCTAAAAAATTTGATGCAGTAATAGAATTTTGCCATAAACTACTAGAAAAAGATCCAAATGACCCCATTGCATTACAGAATCTAGGTACTGCATACTATATTGTAGGAGCGTATGAAGATACCATAGAATGTTGTGATAAAATTTTAGAAAAAGATCCAAATGAAGAACATGCTGTAAAAAATAAAATGCGTGCATTAGAGAGATTAGAATTCCATGAACAAGTTTTAGAATGTTGTGAAATTCTGCTATCAAAAAATGATAAAGATGTAGATGCACTAGTTACAAAGGGTATTGCGCTTAACAAAACAGGAAAACATGAAGATGCGTTAACACTGTATGACTTATCATTAGAATTAGATAAAACAAATGTTGATGCGTTAATGAATATGGCAGTAACTCTAAGTTATTTGGGAAGATATCAAGATTCGATTCCATATTATGATACAGTTCAACAAATGATGCCAAGCTTTTCTAGGGCTGCGGTTGAAAAATCAAAAGCATTTAAAGAATTAGGGAAAGAAGATGATGCATTTTTAGCTGCACAAGGTGTGAGGTTAAAAGATGCAGAATTATTGAAACAAGATGCAAAAGATAACAAGTATTCAGTTCAACATGCATTTCTTTTGATGAGATACAAAAGTTCAGAAAAAAAGAATTAACTACATTCGTTCAGGAGCATCAATTCCAAGTAAATCCAATGATAGCTTTAAAGTTTTTTGAAATGATACAACAAGACATAATCTTGCATTTAGTAACTCATGAGTTTCAGACGCCAAGACCTTAACATGCTCATAAAATGATGAAAAAGTAACTGCCAATTCGTATGAATATTTTGCAATTACTTTAGGCGATAAATTATTAACAGCATCATTTACGTGAACGTCTAACATCGCAATTTTTTTAATTAGATTTTTTTCATATACAGAAGATAACAATTTAAAGTCTAAATCAAAATTTGGCTTTGTATCTGTTTTTTCAAGAATTCTAGATGCACGGGCATATGAATATTGAATATAACTACAAGTGTCACCTTCTAAACGAAGTGAATTTTTCAAGTCAAATGTAATAATTTTGTCAAGATCCGGTTTTATCATCTCATAGCGAATAGTTCCAACTGCAACAATGTTGGCAATATTTTGGAGTTCAGATTCAGACAAATTTTCATTTCGATTTTTGGATTCATCATAAACACGTTTTGTGAGGGTTTCAAGTACGGTATCTGCATTTACATACAATCCTTTTCGTCCAGACATTTGTGCAGATTCACCATTTACAGATAGACCTAGTGATTTTACAGTATCTGCACTTAAAGTAACAGACTCATAACCTAGATGCGTGTATGCACCTTCTTCTTTGAATTTTGCCATCAACCCCGATACAATTTTTTGTAAACGAATTTGTCTATTATCAATAACAGTGATTACCTTACTTCCAGAGAAATCCAATTTGTCATCAGCATCCAATGTTGTTTCATAAAGTATTTGAGAATTTTTTTGTATAGAATGTATTTTGTAATGAAATGGATCATCAACTAAACCAAGCTTCCAAGCAGCATATGGAATATCTTTTGCAATATATGTTGCAACACCATTACTTCTTACCAAAATTTTATCATCCTCACCATCTGCAGGAATTACCCAACAGCCTGCATTATCCCCTTCGTCTTCATACCTGATTTGATTGTCAGACTTTAGTTTTTCAAAAATCGTTTCCCATAATTTTGAATGTATTATTTGAGATTCAAAATTAAGACAATCATAAAAGACTCCCAAATTCCAAACTGTTTTCAATTGTTCATTCAATACTTTTCTAGTGATCGTTTGTGCAATTTTTGAAACTTCACTAGAACTATTTTCAATTTGTTTTAGAATTTCGTGTCGTTTTCTTTCCAAATCTTTATCAGATTCATATTTTTCAGTAGTTTTTACATATACAGTATCACCGCAATAATGATCAAATTTTTCATTATCAGGCGATTCTTGTGAAAAACCAAGTTCTGTAAAACCAACTATAATATCTGCAACTTGAAGACCAGAATCATCTACATAATTTAGTACATTAACATCATAGTTTGCTTTTTTAAGAATTTTTGATACAACATCACCTAAAATTATATTTCGTATATGTCCAACATGCAAGGCTTTGTTTGGATTTACAGAAGTATGTTCTACAACAATTTTTTCATTATTTCCAAATTCAAGTGTGCCATAATTTTCTTGGAGAGACAAACTAATGACAAGGTCATTGAATTTTGTGTAATCGATACTAAAGTTGAGATATCCACTAGAATGTGCCTCAACATTTTTAATTTGTGGCATGTCATCAAAATTATACATTTTTGATAATTCATTAGATATTTCCTGAGGGCTTTTTTTGAGATGTTTTGAGAGTAGAAATGAAACATTGCAGGTAATATCTCCAAATCCGGGCTTTGCTGATTCTACTGAAAATTTGACAAGTTCATAATTTTTTGCACCTAGTATTTCAGTAGTTTTATTTCTTATATTTTCAAGTAATTGGAGAAAGACCATACATTTAGAATTCAGATGATATCATATCTAAGCCTTCCAATAGACCTTCACCTGAATTTTTCGTGGTTACAATTTTGGCAATTTCTTTTAATTCGGGAATTGAATTATTCACTGCAATATTATTTTTCACAGTTCTAAATAATGGAACATCAGTTTCACTGTCACCCATAGCAATTGTATCTTCAAGATCTGTATTTAACATTTCAAGTGCTTTGATTAATCCTGAACCTTTGTCAATACCACCGGAATTAATGTGATACGCGTAACCACTATCAAATAGTCCAACATTGAATCCTTTTTCATCTAATAATTTTTGGGCGTTTTTAATATCAAAAGTTCTATCTAAAACAATTTCAGTGAGTCTAGGAAACACAGGTTTTTCTAAAATCGGCTCATCTAGTCTTTCTTTTAGATATGAAAAAGCGTTTTGGCATTCTTCTTTATTTCCAAGCAACTTGTGAGTCATTATTTCTCCATGAGTGATACAACCTCCATTTTCACCTACTCCAAGTAATGTCAATCCACCAAATATAGAAAGAATGTATGCCTCTACGGAAGAACGACCTGTGACGAAAATTACATGATGCCCATCATTTTTTAAATTTCTTAACTTTTCTAGAGCTTTTAGATGAATTGTTCCAAATCCATTTAACGTGATAGTTCCATCAATATCGACAGCAAGAACTTTTCTCTTCAATGATCTTTCATTTTAGATACCATTAATGAGTAAAGCGTTAGAAACCTTTGATATTGAGTTAATTTGTAAA